>Ga0214543_1001050_pt1 | contig 51536 bp, 23 predicted proteins | sample CNSS2metaG_FD_160094 | JGI IMG/M metagenome (GOLD analysis project Ga0214543, IMG submission 160094) | Root nodule microbial communities from cowpea collected in UCLA plant growth center, Los Angeles, California, USA - CNSS2 | ecosystem: Host-associated > Plants > Roots > Nodule | place: USA... | reverse complement strand
ATATATATATATATATATATATATATATATATATATATATATACCAAAAAAGATATTGAATTTAGAAAAGAATGATACAAGATGTTGTTTTTTAAAATATAAACTCTTTATTCCATCTTAAAAAAAAATATTGAATTTATAAAAGAATGGTACAAAATGTTATTTTTTTTAAATGAAAACTCTTTGTCCCATCTTCTTCTAGATGTACAATTTTATTTATTCTCTTATCATCACATTAACATTGTGTATTTGGAAAAAAATTGTTTTCCCAAACTCTATAAGCTCATTATTTGAAGAGAATCAAAGAATTATATCATAAAAAATTAGATCGTTAGATTCATTATTTATCTAAACAAATGGATTAAAAACTACACATTTGCACACAATCATTACCTCAAAAAAAAAAATTATGACAACTTTCCAAATACACATATTATATTTGTAAACTTATCCCAGAAAAATCTTACTAATGTAAAAACCTACTAACATATACCATCAACAACTTAATGAAATTAAGACAATTCATTGTATCTATTCATTAAATTCATTATACGAACTTATTTAATTTTATGACTACCTATTATATTAATTTACTTATGACCATTAGTAAAGTCATTATATATCTCACTTCTGAATGGATTTCAATATTTAGCACGACAAAATACAAATTAGACTATATGTCATTTGAATATTTGTCACCATAATCATTCATTTTATCATCGATGTAAATATAAAACATATTACTCAATCTCTATCATCTCAAAACACATAAAAAAGCCAATATAATTATATATTTACATATTTTTGTAAAACAAATAAAGAATAAAGAATATTATAGTATACTAATACAAATACAAATACAAACACTTGTTATCTACATTTCTAAAACAAACAAAAAAATCAATTCAATTAAAAAGTTAATATAATTATTATTATAAGGAAAAATAATTATAATTAAAATGAAAATTATAATAAAAATGTATAAAAACATACTTATAAAGAGATTTTAATTTTTATTAATTATTTTTACCATTAGGAATGTCAAATGAACTTGATCGATAAAAAATTTACAAATTGATTAAGTATAAATATAAAGTATAAATATAAGTATAGATAATACATAATTTTTTAATTTAAATAAGGAGATAAAGATGAGTATTTATAGAATTGTTTTATTCCTGTCCTCGTATGTTTCTGTCTCTATTTCAAAATACTAAAGCACCTATAATCTACTAAATAATCTACAATATTATATTAACTTTTATTTGATTTGTAGCTTCATACTTATTTTTAACATACTTATCTTTATTCAATTGTTATTTGATATTTATATATTTTTTTCAGAATTTAACATTTAAATTAAATATTTGATATAATTATTGTTTTTAACTTTTATAAAAAAATTACTAAATTAATATTAAAAATCATAAATATTTATTTTTGTACAATTTTATACTATTAGATATCGAGAACGAGGATAAAATATTTAAACCCATTCTTTCTCGCTCCATTATTATGACTATTTTTAGTATAATCGAAGATGATATAAATTATAAGTTAATTAAATTTAAAATAACAAAAAATAAGAAAGGTAAAAAGAAATAAAATGTATATAAAAATATTATAAAAAATTATTGTCTATTATTAATTATTATAGATATACATTTTCTTGACTTAAAAATAATAAAATAAAATTCTGTTTATACTTTAAAGTGTTAGTACTTAATAAGCTATTAACTTTTATTTAACAAATATAAGGTTTTCAATTAAAATTTTAAAAATGAAATAAAATTTGTAAGTAAATGCAAATTAAATGAAACTATAGACATGCATCTATTACTACTAAGTCAACGATATAATATCAAACAAACATTAATTCTCTTAATTTTAGTATCATAGTTATAATATTTTACCTTTTATATAAACTAATGATCATTAAAAAATATATATAATTTCAACCAATAATAAAAAAAATACCAGCCAATATGATTTTTATAATGTAATTATTGTGAAAAACTGTACATAGCATAATTTACGATTGTTATTTTTTAAAAAGAACACTAAACATAAAATTAGTTCTTAACGTATCTATTTTCTATTTTATATATATATATATATATATATATATATATATATATATATATATATTCAAATTTACCTTTTTCTTTTTAATATAATCTATTTTAATTTTTAAATACATCGAAATGCTCAAAAGACAAAATGAAATGATGTCACGTTCTGTTGCTGCATCTTTGGATGTTTCTTTCACAACCTATCCGATTTGCGTTACACTATTTCTCCGCGTTCTGTTGAAATTTATTACATTTTCGTAACAATTTTTATTTTTCATATAACATTATTAGATTAGATCCTCACTTAAATATAATATATCTCATTCTTAATCTCTATTATATAAATTATAAATTAATTATGCGAATTTCTAATCTACATTGAAAAGTTGCTTCAACTAACCATGCACTTAATTATTATCATTAATTTAAATGTTTCTCTCAATTTATATATTTAAATTTCAAATACATTTAATTAATGTTTTTGAAGTATAATTTTAGCATATAAATTAATAATATTTGTCGAAAATCATTTTATTAAAAATAAAATCAAAATCTCACATTATAACCTGACTTTTAAGATTCAACGTGACTCAAAATTCACTTCTGATTTTTATAATTTTCTTACATCACTTCTTATAATTTTCTAAACACAAATTGTGAATGACAAAAATAGCCTTTATTATGAGAATAAGAACATGGAAAGTGCAGAATGATGAAACATACACGTGGTTCTGTTTTATTGAAAAGAAGAATTTGTTTGAGATAAACAATAATAATAATAATTAAGAAAGAAGAAAAAGATTATTGCGCAATGATTTAGGTTTTTTGTGTGGAAGAGTGTAATAATGATTTGCAGTGTTGCGTGATTCATCTTCATTCTCACTTATTTTCCTCCATTAACTTTTTCTCCAAATGCAATTATGCTTCCATTTTCTTCTTCAAATAAAAGACAACACCTATTTTTGTCTATATATTCCATGCCCAAACAATTAACCAAACTCATTTCTCTTTTTCAAATAAATTTAAAACCATAGGGGATAAACTTTTTATCTATATCTACTTTAATGACAAGAAAAAAAAAACTTTCAGTTTAGAATGTCGGTTTAAGCAACTGATTAATATTCATAATTACATAATTTCATCCATCAAATTTAAGTACAACTTTAAATATCATGTCTAATAAAAATAAGAAATTTCAATATTAATAAATTTATCATTTCAAAATTTTAAATTGAAGATGGAATTAATCTTATTATGTAATTCTAGTAGTGATAGTATTTTCTTAAAAAATATTTTATATTAAAATTCAAGCATTAAGTAAAAATAAATATTGATTTTGAAAATAATTTGGTAACTTATTATTTTAAGGTTTTATACATGAAATATTCTTACGATCCAACATTTTAGTTATTGTTATCATTCTTGATTTTCTTGAATGTATAAGAAACATGGATAGTCATATGTTATTAAAAAATATAAAAATAATAATCTTAATTTCACAATTTTTAGACAACTTATTTTTACATAATTTTAGTAAAGAAAAAAAAAATGGTATCTTAAACTATGTATAACGTCTTTTATGATGTGTTCATTGTTGAAGGATGTTGCAGAATAATCAAGTTTTTGAGTTTTTTTTCTCACCAACAGATCAAAATCGTTTTTAAAACGTAGATTTTGAAACAATAACGTGATTGGTCCAGTTTACGCGTGCCCTAATGGTAGAATTAAGGTGAATGCATGAGAATTTAATTATTCTTCATTTTCACTATTATCATAAAAATACACATAACTTTCCTTGCTTTATAGTAATTTACTCTTTCGATCCTTAAGCACAGAATAGTCATATATATTTTTTTAGGTAAATTAAAATTAATACTTCATATTGATTTATTATGTCTTTTCTTTTAAAATAGAATAATTTCCTCTTTATTCTTGTAAATCGTTAATTAAGAATATATCTAAAAGTTTATAGTTTTTAAAGAAAAAAAAAACAATTGATTTCCTTTTCTCAAGAGTCTAAAAGAATAACTCTAATAGAAAGTTATAAAATCAACATATAGATAGGGACAAGGATTCATTTATCAAGGAACAAGTGTCGGCAAACCTAATTAATTGATCATTAATTTTTTATGCATATGTAACTATTAAATAATGGTCATTAATTTTACAACATTTTTCATACAATTTAAAGATTATACTTGATTAATCAACTTCATCATAAACTTTTTAAAGTCATCGTGATTGCATATTAACTTATAAATATTTATTTAATTAATTTTCACATGTTAAATAATCAATGGCACTTGACTTAATGGTTAAAATATAGAATATTATGCAAATTCAAGATGAATAATTTTGAATTTGAAAGAATTATTTCCAGTTAAAAGATTCCATGTCTTGTTAATCCATATAGTATATATATAAGTCACAAACATTCTATCATGTTGAAGAAAAAATAGGATTAAAAATGTTGCTTTGATTCTAAAATTTCGTGACAAAAAAAAATGCCATTTTTAAAAATAAATAAATGTTCATAGAAATATTAATAACAAAATAATATTAAGAATGTGAGTTCCAAAAATAGTAGGTTTGTATAAGTATGTCGAAATTATTATTTCCTCTCAAATGGTTTTAAGTAACATGCTTGTAACATTACTAAAAAAATGAGGGTAACATTACTTTTTTAAGAGAAAAACTAAGTTTTGATGTTATTGCTAAATATTAGTAAAGAGGGATTTTTAAGTACATCTTCTAATCTAAAATTTTCTGTAAATATAAACATAACATATTAGATAACAAATTAAAACTGGTACGTAAGAAGGATATATATACAAAGACATAAGTTAAAAATACAATCATATATATTGTGAGTAATAGTTTCCAACAAAACTAGAATGCCACTTTACATAATAAAAAATATTATAAATTAACACATATTATTTGGTTATATGAGAAATAAATAAATAAAGTAAAATTAAAATATTATTGGGTGTGTCGGAAGATGGAGTTCCATCCTCCAAAACGGACAATATATCGGAAACATGGTGGTTAATCCTAGCAATGTCGGCCAGACTTGCGGTGGGAATATTGGCGCGCAATTTAAAAAATATTTCTTCCTCTCCCTATTTTCTGTGGTGTCTTTTAAGGATAAAACCGTGATGGAATTCCACGTTTCAAAGTGGGCAAGGCAATACCTAAAAAACGTAGTTATTACTCCGATACTATCAAACGAACTTGAGTCGGATCGGAACATAGACTTTAACCCACGACTCTAATATTATATTAAACAAACCTAATTCAACTTTACAAAACCCACTACCAAAAACATTAATTATGTATTTAATAGACGATAATAAGATAAAAAGAAGTGTTAGAAATGAAGAGAGGGAAATTAATGTGATGTGGAAAAGTAAAGAACGTTTCCATGAAAAAGGGGAAGTAGAATAAGGTTAATTGAAAGGAAAATACCTACCCCTGATAGCATCAATGAACATGGGAGGTCAATGCAGAAAAGTGTTGGATTGTGGTACCCACCACCACTACTACATCTCTTACACCTACAACTTCTTTACCTATTGCCCATTGCAAACACAACCACATTCATTCATTCACTACTCACACATATATATATATATATATATATATATATATATATATATATAGCACCCCCATAAGCCACTGCACCCTCTGCAACATCTTCTTCTCCTTCTCTTTCTTCCATTCTGATTGCAACACCACCACTCCACACCTTCCAACATGGGCGGTATCAGCCTTGAGGAAATCAAAAACGAGAACGTTGATCTGGTATTCTCATTCTTCTCATTCTTCGGTTAAGCACCAACCACCATGTTTTTTAACTTTCTTCTCGCATGCACTACAACCTTGTATGACATGTTCCTCGTTTTCAGTCTTTCTTTTATGTCAGAATTCCAAAAGTAAAGTATACAAAATGATCACCATTCTATTGATTTTGATTACGTGATTTTTCCAGAGACTGTATATATTGTTTGTTTCATGATCATAAAAAAAAAATATTTTGCTTGTCTTATTTACCTGTAATTAAGAATGAGTTTTACGTTATATCTATATATATAAATGAATATTTATTGGAGTTGTGAATTTAGGAAAAAGATGGACCCTTTTTCCGCGTGAACCAGAAACCTCTTTTTACGCTAACAGTTCCTTTCGTTCCCGAATCTTGCCTTGTTTATAACACTTTGTTTGTACGCACAATACGAATAAATGAACTAATATTTTTTATTAAAAGTTATCATAAATTTTAATTGAATTTTGACGTGTGTATTTTTATTATACGAGATTATTGCAGTGAAAAAACGTTACGTGAGTTGAATAACTCTTTTTTTTATTTTATTCTATTTATATGGATGTATAGTTAGCATGAGATAGATGTTGATTCGGAAAAAAGTGACAACTACTGTGGCACGGAAAGAAAGGAATCAGCTAGCTTCTGACGCGTGTCCCTCACACCATCACCATATTCTATTTCCATGCACTTTTTCTCTTGCATACGAATTAGTATTATATCAAAATATTGTTGCATGCTTAATTTTAGAGAAAACACGTTTAATCTCACTGGTAACTTGTTCAACAAGTGCAGGCAACTTACAAAAAAATTCAATTTTTTTTTTTCTGATTGTGATGACGTGCACCCCTGATAATTCTGAATTTATATTTTTTAATTTTGATTATTTGTTCTTGAGTTTAAATGTTGTCAACCAGTTCAAATTATCTTTAAGCATCGCTTTCAAAATAATTGTCACAAAATGAACAATCTTGTTAAAAACTGAATATAATTCTGAAATGATTGTTCATGAAATCAGCTTTAAAAGGCTGAAAAACTGAAGCAAAGTAAACCATCTTTATAATTGGAGAAATAACGAGACAGTGTCACATAATTGCAGGAACGAATTCCGGTGGAGGAAGTGTTTGAGCAGCTGAAATGTTCAAGAGCAGGTCTAACATCGGAGGAAGGAGCCAGTCGGCTTCAAGTTTTTGGACCAAACAAATTGGAAGAGAAAAAGGTTTTTCTGTCTTGTTGATGTTTGTTCTTGTGTCACAGAGAAGTTAAGTTTGGTTTTCATCCCTCACTGAATTGTTGTATGGTGAACAGGAAAGCAAAATTTTGAAGTTTTTGGGTTTCATGTGGAACCCCTTGTCATGGGTTATGGAAGCTGCTGCTATAATGGCCATTGCTCTGGCCAATGGTGGAGGAAGGCCTCCGGATTGGCAAGATTTCGTTGGTATCATTGCTCTCTTGTTCATTAACTCCACCATCAGTTTCATCGAAGAAAACAATGCTGGTAATGCAGCTGCTGCACTCATGGCTGGTTTAGCTCCCAAGACCAAGGTAACCTCAATCTAATAATCTAAATTTGTACCATATATCATGCATCCAACATGAAGTGTTTTCAGATTTTCAAGGGTCACTTAGATTCCCTTGTCATTTTTTGGTTTTAAGCAGAGTTTTGTCAAACAGTTTCAAACTGCTTGGTAGTTAAGTGTTAATCATATTAAGTTTTAAAATCTGAAAAACATAATGAATTGATAGATGTTTCCTCATCTTCTTTGTTTTCATCTTGTTCAAACTCTCTCAATTCTACACTCATCTTAAATTTTTGCTGTTGCCGAAAAAAAAAATTCAGGTTCTGAGAGATGGGAGATGGACAGAACAAGATGCTGCAATTTTGGTCCCAGGAGACATAGTCAGCATCAAACTGGGAGATATCATTCCTGCTGATGCCCGTCTTCTGGAGGGTGATGCTCTGAGTGTTGATCAGTCTGCTTTGACAGGAGAGTCTCTCCCAGTGACAAAGAATCCCTCTGATGAAGTGTTTTCTGGATCAACCGTGAAGAAGGGTGAGATAGAAGCAGTGGTGATTGCCACTGGGGTGCACACCTTTTTTGGCAAGGCTGCTCATCTGGTTGACAGCACCAACCAAGTTGGTCACTTCCAGAAAGTCCTTACAGCAATCGGTAACTTCTGCATTTGCTCCATTGCGGTTGGAATAATCATTGAGCTCATAGTCATGTACCCAATACAACACCGCAAGTACAGAGATGGGATTGACAATCTGTTAGTTCTCTTGATCGGAGGAATTCCGATTGCCATGCCAACTGTTCTGTCTGTCACTATGGCTATTGGTTCTCACAGGCTTTCACAGCAAGGTGCCATTACAAAACGTATGACGGCTATTGAGGAAATGGCAGGAATGGATGTCCTCTGCAGTGACAAAACTGGGACTCTCACCCTAAATAAGCTCAGTGTTGACAAGAATCTGATTGAAGTTTTTGCCAAGGGTATTGAGAAGGATTATGTTATCCTTCTTGCAGCCAGGGCTTCTAGGACTGAGAATCAGGATGCTATAGATGCTGCAATTGTTGGGATGCTTGCTGATCCAAAGGAGGTAAATATGTCAAAACAGTGCTCACTGTCATTTGGGATAAATGAAGATAAAAGAAATATTAATTTAACTTCTACTGTGAATTTATCAGGCACGAGCTGGTATCAGGGAGGTCCACTTTCTTCCATTCAATCCTGTGGACAAGAGGACTGCTCTAACTTACATTGATTCTGATGGAAATTGGCATCGATCTAGCAAAGGTGCTCCTGAGCAGGTAAATATGTGTTCTGTTACCTTACCACTATTTGGTTCATTTGTGAACATTTTAGATGAACAATGTACTTCTTTTTCCTGGCTTAGATATTGAACCTCTGCAACTGCAAAGAAGATGTCAGAAAGAGGGTTCATGGAGTGATTGACAAGTTTGCTGAGCGTGGACTCCGTTCGTTAGGTGTTGCTAAACAGGTTAGCAAAGCTGATATTTAACATTTCTCTTCTCCAACCCATTAATTATTGACTACCCTCCTTCATCTATTGCTGTTTGCATGGTCTCTGCATAACAGGAGGTACCTGAGAAAAACAAGGATAGTCCTGGTGCACCATGGCAGTTTGTTGGTCTTCTACCACTTTTCGATCCTCCAAGGCACGACAGTGCGGAAACCATCACAAGAGCTCTGAACCTTGGTGTGAATGTTAAGATGATTACTGGTAAGATTGGAGGGAGACCATTATTTCTTGTAGTTCATGTTTCATACTAAAAATAGAATCATGTAGCTTAGAAACTCTTTGTGGGCTTCTTGTTCTCTAGGTGATCAGCTTGCCATTGCCAAGGAAACTGGCCGAAGGCTTGGGATGGGAACAAACATGTACCCATCTTCTTCATTGCTTGGACAGAGCAAGGATGCTTCTGTTTCAGCTCTTCCAGTTGATGAATTGATTGAGAAAGCTGATGGATTTGCTGGAGTATTTCCTGGTAGGTCCTTGTCCAGGATAATAATCATCATGGTACTTGATAGCATCACACTGTCACACATTTTTTTGTTTTAATCCATTTTAGACATCCTTTTTCTTGTTCAACGTTCATGGCTTCGTTGCAAGCTGGTGAAATGGGACTACGTAGTACTTTCTTTAACAATACTAACCTTCATGGTGACATGTTTCATATCAAACAACATTTTATTCATGTTTTCTTCACACTATGACATGACAGAACACAAATATGAAATCGTGAAGAGGCTTCAAGAGAGGAAGCATATATGTGGAATGACAGGTGATGGTGTCAACGATGCCCCTGCATTAAAGAAAGCAGACATTGGAATTGCTGTTGCTGATGCCACAGATGCTGCTAGAAGTGCTTCTGACATTGTCCTCACCGAACCTGGTCTGAGTGTCATTATTAGTGCAGTGCTGACCAGCAGGGCAATTTTCCAAAGGATGAAGAATTATACTGTTAGTTTCCTTGCATGCATAATTTGATTGATTGACTTTATTTAATATCTTAACAACCTAACTCAGAAGTGTTGATTATGGCAGATCTATGCAGTGTCCATCACCATTCGTATAGTGGTAAGTGCAGAAAATGTTAACTCAAAAAACATGTCAACATTTTTACAAACACATATATATACGTGGTTCATGTAATTTATGTGATCTACTTCTCTGTGGCAGTTTGGTTTCATGTTTATTGCATTGATTTGGAAATTTGATTTTGCACCCTTCATGGTGTTGATTATTGCAATACTAAACGATGGTAAGATAATCCTTATTTAACCTTCAGGCTGTTTATATAGACTATTCTGTGAAAAAGTTTAATTTGATTTCATTCACCCCTATTACATAGGTACCATCATGACAATTTCCAAGGATCGAGTGAAACCATCTCCACTGCCAGACAGCTGGAAGCTGAGGGAGATTTTTGCCACTGGTGTTGTGCTAGGTAGTTACTTGGCACTAATGACAGTGGTATTTTTCTGGCTCATTAAGGATACCAGTTTCTTCTCGGTAATAGTTTATAGTTTTGGTTTTCCTCAATATTATCACCACCAAATGGAGAAAACTGTAAGAGCCATAAGCACAATTTTCCCAATTGCAGGACAAGTTTGGTGTGAGGTCTATAAGAAATAGCCCCGGAGAAATGATGGCAGCCCTGTACCTACAAGTCAGTATTATAAGTCAAGCACTGATTTTTGTCACAAGGTCCCGCAGCTGGTCTTATGTTGAAAGACCTGGTCTTCTCCTACTGAGTGCTTTTATGATTGCACAGCTGGTAATCTAGAATCTCCTATTATCAGCACCTAGTACATATAGTTGTTTCTTACTTTATCTTCTGATTGTGTGATTGAAGAGCAGTGTCATTGCGTTTTGTCAAGAACCTGGTCATCATGATCTTTCACATGTCACTCACTTCCCATCCACATCCATCATTGTTAAAATAATATAAACTGAAGCACTAAAACCATGTAGCTAGAAAATATTTACATCCACAAGAGAAAAAATAACCACATCTCTAACTAAACTTAGCATTGAAACGGAATGAAAATCAATTCAATGGTACTCCACTATGTGATTGATCAGTTCAAAAATATTTTGGCATTTTGGCTTTCTTCTGTGGCTATAATAATTTGCTTCATGATTGATAGGTGGCAACATTTCTAGCAGTATATGCTAACTGGGGCTTTGCAAGAATTGAGGGAATGGGATGGGGTTGGGCTGGTGTAATCTGGCTCTACAGTTTAGTGACATATGTTCCACTTGATATACTTAAATTCGCAATCCGCTATGTTCTCAGTGGGAAGGCTTGGGACAATCTTTTAGAGAACAAGGTAATATGTTCATCTTTACTATTATTATTTTTATTACTAATGGCATTGTTGATCTTTAAACCAGAAACTTCAAAACTCAAAACTTGTTTATCACAGACTGCCTTCACTACAAAGAAAGACTATGGAAAAGAAGAGAGAGAAGCACAATGGGCAACTGCACAGAGAACTCTTCACGGTCTTCAGCCACCTGAAACAACCAACCTTTTCAATGACAAGAACAGTTACAGGGAGCTTTCAGAGATTGCTGAACAAGCTAAGAGACGTGCTGAGGTTGCTAGGTAAGACACTGAATCCACTTCCACAGTGCCATTGTGTGGCATAAATTTGTGTGTGAAATGATTGATGAAGAGACAACATATAACTCCACAAGTACTTTTTTTTATTTTGTTCTCCAATCATAGTTAGAGTTTCATCTTGGTAATCTGCATTAAACCTTTATTACAGGAATTACACTTAGATGAAACTCTAATTGTAATTGGAAAACATCAATAAAAGCACCTAAGGAGCTATATGTAAGTTGTCCTTCATGAAGTGGTAATTATCAAATAGTGATAATGTCTTACAGAGATATTTCTTATATTGGTTTACAGACTCAGGGAGCTTCATACTCTGAAAGGACATGTTGAGTCAGTGGTGAAGCTGAAAGGACTTGACATTGACACAATCCAACAGCATTACACAGTTTAAGAAGCTTGGACAATCTTCAAGAAGCCACTCTGGTGCTGTCCAAGAACAAAAACAACAAATATAATGAAGACCTAAGTTAATGTGTCTTTATATTAGGATGAAGGTCCTTTTGTGAAAATTTGAACGGTTACTGTTCCTTTTCATCTGTGTCAGTAGCTCAAGGAGATGCTATGCTCTTTAGATACCAAATAACATGGTAGATAGGATTTACTTACGTCTTATTTTGAGAGTGTTAAATGATATCAAGGTCACTGTTAAGCTCTTTTTTTTTTTTTTTTCTGATGAACAAAACTCGATATATTTCCCATCTTGATCAACGTAGCTCAATAATGAATTCAACTCCGTGTTCCTTTTTAATTTGTTCGTGTTCAGCATAAAAGGGACAATCAATGGATGGTGGAAGCACCTAACAGTACCTCACGATTGAAATTAAACAAAAGAAAATAAGATTGGTGGAGTTACCCATTAGAGGTGGGTTTTGAGGAATTTAACAAAATGTGTTTTCTTTGTTTATTATAATTGATACAGCAGATAGAGCAATTGGATGTGAGAGATAACGTTAATTGGGAAGTGCTAATCTGAAATCAGATAAGGAAGATGGATTCTGATTCTGACTTATAAAGAGATTATTCCCCAACCCAACTCCACTGCATAAGATGGTCCGTCCTTCTGTACGTTTCTTTTTTTCTTTTTTATGGGCTAAGTTATTCCTTCTGTCTGAAGCCATGTGAATGAATGCAAGGAATAACATTCTTATAATGTTTTAGGTGGAGATGCCCTAAACTTTGTTTGAAATTCTGCAAAAAATAGAAACTAGTCACTACCACCAATATCTGTCATGGTTGATTCTCTTCTCTCCTTTTAGTTTCAAAAATTCTTTCTTAAGACATTTTCACGCTACTTAGCAATGAATTTCTCATTTAAAATCTATTAATTTTAAAAATAATCTTCAAAAACAAAAAAACAGAAACAAAAGATAAAAGTTTTGTTATCGTTTTGTTTTCGCCTTGTTTAACTTCTCCCTCGGTTTCACACTCTATATGTGGCTTGCACCATCCTTCACCTACTGTTTGATAAGCTTGTTCAATTGATTTTAAAAACTAAAGATTTTTTTTTAAAAAAAAAAAAGAAAAAAAGATAGCCTCATTTATTTAAGGGGAGAGAATTGTTAAAACATGGGAATAAACCCTCTAGCGGCATGATCCATTCTTCCATGGCTGTTTATAAAAATGGTAAATGTAGCTAATAATATTCCTGTAGCAATTTCTGAATTTTTCTTTTCTTCCTCGTTCTTGAAAAGAATTTTGGTGGTCGGCATACAGCACTAAAGCTTGTCGGTTTGGAGATAAGTTTGCCCACAATACTTATCGTTTTTTTGTTGCGCGACCTGGAGATAGAGATTCCAAGGAATAAAGTGATAATTTCAAAAATTCGATGTGTATCCCACTTTAAAGATTTTCGAAACCGCAAGTCTATTCGAACAGCACCATCTACATTCTATGTACAATGATGCATTCCGAATATGGTGCCTGCCAGTTTTCCTTTATTAGCTGTCGACAGAGTTTCTATTTTTGAAGGCAAAAATCCTCACAAAAACTAATAAATCTGTCCAAATAAAATGCATCAACTTTGAGTGCCTAACACCAACTGGAAAATAGCAACCAATTAGAAATTAAATATCAAAATCAAGTTTTGGCATTACAACATGCAGTGCCAACAACACAACCGTCCAAACCCCGAGTGTAGCAGTATTGCATTCTGCTACTTATTTCATAATGAAGAATTTATTCTAATTCCAATTTTAAACGATTAGCAAATGGTGTTTGGCATGTAAAAAAGATGGAACTTGTATGAAACCAACTTTTACATATATTGAATTATGATAAACAAGAAAAAATAAATGACAACAGTTTGAAAAGATGAACCTAGCTCTGTCGTAGTAATTATACAGGACATCGGAGTAGGCATTGAAGGAATAACAAGGCCACAAGGGGCCAAGATACAAATGCTAACTGACAACAGTACAGAAAAATGAACCATCCTGTGAGGTAACAATTTTGAAGTTACTTTTTCTAATATTTAACATCTCTACCAAGAATTTTTACAGATGAATCTAGACTATGCGGGAGCCTTTTGATGATACGTCTGCTGAAGCGCTTGTGGTAAGTTTAATACAATCTCTGCGTATGCTGGAATGGAAGCAATGTATAAAAAGGTCAGTATAGAGAGGACTGTCAGTAGAGAGCAGTGAAGAAATACTCATCACAATTATAAGAACACGGAAGCAGGCTTGTAAAATAAACTTGGGGGAAGCTCCCATAAAAATAAAAGCACTTGCAATGAAAAAATTTGAGAACTCGAACTCATTCGTGTGATAGTTTCACCTAGCTACACACATCCGACAAGGACATGAACAACTGATGAAAAAAAGCCAAAAATAAATATGTTCTAACAAATTAACTGCCTATTGTGTGTCCAACAACTACATGGTACAAAATCATGAAATAAAGTTTTCAACATAAAAGAATTTATTTTTAACTTATTATCATGTGCTCATACGGAACAGAAAGCTGATTTAAGAAAAGAAATAAAGTTAATGCACCTTCTGGTAAACTCATGGTTCGTAAGGCATCTTCTGCGTAGGTTAACCGAATTGGAGTAGAATGACTTCCAGAAAGTCCATCTTCCTTCCTGTTCAAAGTTGCTGTAGTATTTTTATTGAACATTGGCCAGGCTAGAACTGATATTCGAGTTGGGAGCACCGAAATTAGATCAGCATATCGAAGGCTGACTGTCACCTTGCTGAAACAAAAAAGAAAATTGATTGAGCACAGAATATCTTTTAACCTTTTGTTAGCTTTTCTCTTCGCATGTATATCCAATTTCATTGCAGGAAATTTTAATCATAAACCTGACATAGAAAGAAATGTTAATAATTTTTAAATAAAACAAATGAACTGTCTTAACTAAGGTGCCAACAAATCAAAATTGTAAAAACTACAAATGTTCCTTTCATAAGATCCATTTCTCCCATCACCCCAGTTACATGACCAAAATTTTTGGCATAAGAAAGTTGATAGAAGGAAAATATAGACAGAGACAAATATATATATATATATATATATATATATATATATAAACCAAGAATAATATATATTAACAAAGAAACTAGTAACATTTTACTTTTAGCGTCACATCACACCTTAGAATGTCCAGGAAACAAAATAAAAGCACATCACTACCCCAGTATCACTTGCTTCATCAAATTTACCTCAACTGACATTTTACTACATTATTCAAGCATAATAACCTCCAGATTTACAATTGATTGAATTGGAAGGGAAGAAAAATTTTAAGTGCTACCAAAACTTTGAAGAAAAATGGTTCCAAACAAACAATATTAATACAAGATACTGACCAATCAGAATCATCCAATACAAGTTCGATCATATGGTAGGGAAGGCTATGATACAGCTCTCTAATTTGATTTCCATAAAGTTCCTTTATAAGTCTGACCTGCATGATATTCACAAGAGACAAACAAAGATGCGTGTTTTTTGTATCAGAATAACTTAGACATAGAAAAAATCACAAGCAGAGGTTCTTTATCATTGCAAAGATTTCTCAAATTTCAAATAATGATTGATAGATTTTTTCTTTTCGCGCATACTTAGTAAATATTCATGTTTTAATCTTAATAGTAGAAATAGTAAATAAAACTAATAGAGAAAATAAAATTAAGCCTTCTATTTAGAACACAATTTGTTTTCATGTACTATCAATGTAGAGATTTTGTACATTGTCAGCCAATTAAAAATAGCCTAAATATGGCTTTTAAATTAATTATTACAAAAGTCACCAACAATGTCACTGTACATGACAAACCACTAATGAATGACTGAGTAAAGCATTCTAATTAAATTCTTCAAACATTCTGGGACAGATGTCAAAGTTTTATTCTAACCCAACGTTTAACACTAATGCAGACATTATTCAATCATAGTCCTCACACACAAGGGACAAAAGACACTGGAAATTTTGTACATTTCCAACTTCATGCGATTCGGACAATTTGAACTGTAAACCTTTGCACATAAATAAAAACAAATTCATGTGGATAGTGAAGACAAAATATTGGTATTCCAAAAATAAACGAATCAGACTCTCATAATGATTACATACATGAACAATCTACCTGTTCCCGTCTATCCACAAAAGCCTGCAATAGATCTCCAACATGATCTATGAATTTCTGAAAGCAAATCAATAAAACAATGGTTATTAGAAAATGAAAATTGAAATACAGTGTAAAGGCAATATATATAAATGCCTTTACCATTGCATTGGATGAAAGGAGATCATTTTCTATTTCACGTATTGGCAGGAAAAATGGAACGGTGTGTTCAAGGACAGTCATTTTTTCAAGAAATGACTTACTCTCCAGCACACAATGGTAAAATTCACAAGGTTCACCTGGCAATAAATGAACAAGCTATATCACTTATCATCACCTAATGGCAAAGAAAAAGACAAAACGGGAGGAAAGGGCAAATATAAAAGGTCCAGCCTCTATCTTGTTATTTATGTAATCTTATGAGCCAAATAATATGGTAGTGCTTGAGAAAAGTTATTCAAGAGAAATTTGATCGCCAATTACCAGCATACGATGTTTCATACTGTACACCAATTCTTGCTCCTTCCAAACAGCAAATTACCTGCTAACAAATACACAACCAAATTCCAATATTTAAAAGATGATGATCTGATTCGAATGTTAAGACAGAATACCAACTAATCTATACGCAATCTCAAACACTCAGACAGACCAACAATTAAGATATTAATATCACAAGGAACGCCAAGATATGACAAGAAACACGAAAAAACAGAATGTAGCAAGGAAGTCAGACACTGCACATCATAAAGGCGACTAACTTGAAAACCCATGAGCACAGTACCAAGGAGGAGCCATAAATAACTTCCAATCCAATAACAAGTTAATAGAGAGACGCATAAAAATGAAAGCGATCTGCTCTGTCCACCCTCACTACATGATTGCAGAAATAAAAACTAGTAGTTTCTAAACATAGCATAAAACACACCCCCGATTCCTCTTAAGCACTTCAGTTTTCTGGTTCTCTCCCTTAGACAATTGAAATATAATTGACCCCGAACTTTTAATCTGTTACTTTGCCACTTGTGCCTTTTTTCCCCTTCTTGGGGTAATGTATAGAATCTTTGAAGTCAATGCTAAAACTTTTACAAGTATAACATCTTTTACTGAAAAACAAATCATTTGCAATGAAAGGCAGATGTAGCCATGTAATATTACCTTGTTTCCAATTTTATATGTAATTTTTTCATGAGGACATGACAATATGTCAGCATCCCCATGCATTGCCTTTCTGTCTGACTCCATATGCACCTGATAGTGCGCAAACAACGAAAGTGAAACTGAAAAGAATTCATAATTACAGAGACCACCAAGGTCAAATATAAGAAAAAAGTGAAATAAAGAAGGTAGCAAACAATAATTAATACCCGCTCTCTTATTGTAGCTAGTAGACCATCATTCCACGCATCCCCATCTAAACATATCTCTACAAGAAAAAATGGTGTTAACAAAGAATTTTCTGGACATCTATATAGAAATGAATGAACAAAAGACGTTGGTCAGTATTTCAGATGTCAAAGAGTATATATTGCCAACTGAACCAAGATTAACGTCTTAATAATCTTCCCTATTTAAAATGCTTTAAGTTATAGAACGTTTATTCTGATCAGTTCCCTTTTCTTATTCAAGGTATAAGATCTTTTATTTCATTAGGATCCAATTCAATTCTTACTGGTATAAAATATATAGTGAATATTTTGATATTTTAACAGTAATATTTCAAACAATAGATAGGTAAACACCAAGATCAACTAATGTTTATGCAGGGTTGAGCCAAAGGCACTGAAAAATCTTATTGCAATTTATATTCAATGTTTTAAAGGTTACCCTGTTTCAACCCAATCCAGTCAGTGCTGTCTCCTCTGGCACACAGGCTTGTCATACACATAAGATAATATAAACAACTACATTTCCATATATGATAACGGAAAAATATCAATCTGATCCTCCAAAGAAAGTTGACATTAACTTAGCTCCTCAATCAAGAAAACCAATATTAAAGTCGACCTTTTGTGTGCAGACTGTGAGATAACTGTTGATGGAGCTTCTGGTTTAAAGACTAAATTGAAGCAACAAATCACAATCTGATTAAGGGGTTAGATTGGTGCTACTTTCCATAACAGATGGACTTAATTAATATCAAATTTATGTGGAGGGCCAAACGATACCCTTTCTATAACTGAGTGGCTAAATTAATGTCAACATTTGCACTAATTAAGTCCTAGGAAATAGAAAAAGAAACTCTTAGGATACCAGTTTACAGATGGATACATCAGAAAACAGCTTTTTTGCGCAGAAGATAATATTAAATTATTCTGACAGAAACAAAATTAAAATTTCACGGGAAAATCTTGCATATGATTAGCCTTTGCTTCTCATATATATATATATATATATATATATATATCTTCATTATCAATCTTACCATGATAAAAAATATTACTTTTTAACCATAGGGATTTGAAAATATTGAATGGATGCATCATATGAAAAAGCAAAAAATTTGGAATGTTTATAATAAATGAACAAAAAACAGTAAATTGAAAATGAAAAAAAGGAACCATTGACAAAAAGGTCAAATATCATAACAGCTACACTAGAGTGCAACAAAGGAAATAAATGACAAAAAAAATTGAGACCAGGCAGATCCATATACTATCTACAGCTAATTTATTAAAGAATCTCCAAAGAACAAAGTCAAAGCTACCTTCAGTTTGAGAAGCTCGTGCAGCTTCAAACTCTTTCTGTAGACGTTCAAATATTATCTTGTCCGAATCCCTGTGAACCCAATATTAAAAAGATTATGTTACCACAGCATACAACAACTAATGGATGCCATGAAACAACAGTATTAAAAGTATCATAGAATGCATCAAGACATTCACTGAGGAAGAGACCTAAACATCTTCTAGTGGCCAAAATGCACCTTGATTGCATGAACAGCATTTTCAAAGCATGTTAGACATTACACATAAAACATCTATAAAGAAAAATGAAAAATAGAAGAGTCCTTCTTACTAATAATCTGGAATGTTCACACATGCTTTGATGTCAACATCTCATTGCAACATAAGGTCTGACTTTGCATCAGTCACGGTTATCAAACCCATATAGCATTTATCAATCAGCCCAAAAAACTTTAATAAAAGACAGTGAGACGACCACTACAGATTATAGGTTTGAGATATAAAAAGTCATTGCATTATACATATATAAATGCCAAAAAATTTAAAAATACTAGGACAATTAATAAAATGGTTTGACAGAATTTTGAATATCCACCCTAGTTATCTAAATTCTTCCCAATTTCCCTCTTATCAACCACAAACTTAATTTATGCATGTTCACGTAAAAAGACCAAGAACTTCAATGGTTTCCTCATTGAATACACCAAGTATATTTCTAATTCTATCCCACCCACTGGTATACAAGTAACCAATAAAGTAAAAAATGGCACAGTATACAAGTTAAGCATCAGCAAGATAATACTATGCACATTAATTTGCAGTTCAAGTATCTGCACATTGATGACTTTCCAATGAAAAATTGTACTACAGAAAAAAGCAATCAGCATCTTCAACAGTGATTTACCTGGCAAGACGTTCTGTCAAATCTCCATGTCTTTTAAGCAAACTTCCAACTGTCATTGAAAGAATAGAATAACTGATATGTAATGTAGAAAATAGAAATAAAGCCAGTGAGATAATAGACTTACATCTAGTTCGGGTAATCTCCAATCGATTATCATCATCTTGCATAAAATTCTGACAAAAAGGATAATTCAGCTTTAGTTTCAGCAAAGAAAAAGTACTAGCAATGCATAGAAACAGAGGTTTGACGTCAATAGGCATTTTATCAAGGAAAAGCTTGAGGTTTGATTTGTATTCCGTATATATGTACCTCCACTAAGTCAACTTGCAAATACTCTTACCAAGAGATTGTGCAATTCAGATTTTGAAAGAATTATGTGCAAGTAGAGAATAGGAACATCTATTCTCCAAGGGAAGCGATGGCAATAGTAGCAACTAACGAGTATTACTATTCCAAATCAAGGAAACCAATAGCACTCATAACAGCTGCTGTCGCAGCAAAGCAGTGCAGAGTGGCACTGTATAGCAATGATGACTTATTGCATCACAATTTAGAGTTGCTGTCGTGACAACTGATATTGCAGCAGTGTAATCACACCCTCATTTAACTCTTTCCAATAACTTTCATGCCTTATTTCAAGGAGGGGATGAACTCTCAGTTATTTTGTTTAACTTGATTTGCTCTATCAAATAATCATTTACCCTCAAGTTCAATCATCTTAGCTTCATAGTTATCAAACCTGAATTGCAGTCCCGTACCAACTAGATCACAGTGTTGGTGGATAGCAACAAACAAGTAGGATGAACACTATTTTAAGTATTATAATTATAGAACAATAAAATTATACTAAATATAAATATTCAGACCAAAAATGAAGAAATTCACGCTAAATAATAGTTTACTCACATATATTAAGAGCATAGTAGTTGTTGAAATTTCTCATCAATTAGAAATATAGTTAATGTATTCCTGATAAGGATTGAATAATGCTCCCCTTAAAGACATGGTTTTGTGGATTCAGTTAAGACCAAATCATAAAATAGTATAGAAGTCCATCCCATATAGATTGGTTATTAGGCTACCATTGTATGTGTGAACCCTAAATGTCAATTCTTCGTCTTCGTTAAACGTTGTTATTATTGGGTCACATTTGTCCATGTTCCAGATGTATAGTCTTGGCATGAAGGTTGGAATTGAGATCATCAATCAACCAAAAAATGGCCATAGTAATCCTTTTAAGGCTTAGACAGTCCTCACGTTACAAACCTACCATCAGAGTATGCTAGACTGTAAATAACAAGATCCATTATTGGATCACCAATATTTGCGACACTCTGGATGTTTAGTCTTGGGTGGGTGTGATGGGGTTGAGATCTCACACCAACTAGAAATATGGCTAATATAGTCCTTACAAAGCTTGGGCGATCCTACAGACCAATTAGGCGTTGAGTTAGGCCTTAAGCCCAAATTCTAAGAGTAATAAGTAAAAAAAAAATGATTAATTTTAAAATGAATATAAAGAAAAAATAACAAATTAGCATAATATGAACTAAGAAGTCTGAAGGAATAAGAAAGAAAAGAACAAAAACACGTCCTGTAAAGTGCAAGTGGACAAATTAGCATAATGTGAATAAGAAGTCTGAAGGAATAAGAAAGAAAAGAACAAAAAAATGTCCTGTAAAGTGCAAGTGGACAAAAAAGTAATTTTTTTGGGAATGGCTAATGAAGAAGGGATTCAAGTTCGGTTACATTTCTAAAGCAAAAATGCATAAGAATAAGGGGGAGAAATCACAATATTAACACTCACATACAATATTATTTACAGGGGTAAAAATAGGATATAGAAACCTATAATGTGGTACAACTGCTATGTTGCAAAAAAAAAAAAACTATTGCTAAAGCCTTCACCACTACTAAAAACCAATTCATTATTTAAATCACATGGCATCACAAGGCTGCTCTCAGCCTCTCCTTCATTACTCCACTGTAGCACCACAATAGTGCACTATTAGCTAATGTGATTAGCTACAGGTCAGAGATCACCAAAACTATTAGAAAACCAATCCCACCAGTGGCCAGTCATTTACTAGAGGGATGAAACTTCTAGACCTACCATATCCATTTGGCATTTTCACTCTAAAAAAGAAAAACGAAAGGGAAAGAATCATTTTGGCCTTGCATCTGTGTGTTCTTTCCCTTATCCATGCTCAAGAAGTCAATAATCAGATAGTATAAAAAAAGATGCCAGTGGAAAGAAATCCAAAAAGAAAATTAACAAAATACTTCTTCAAATGTTCATCCAAATTAAAACTTAATCTCATGAAAGTGAGAATCATTACCACTTCCCCAATTATTGCAAACGGCCGTCCAGGATATTGTTCAAACTGCGGCATTATTCAATAATAATTAGTTCATAAAGAAAAGAAAAAATAAATTATCAATCATGAACCAGCAAAAAAAAAAATCAACTCTAGCATCAAACAGTGTAAAACAAGGTCACGATTACAATTTACAAGTAATCATGAACCAGCAAAAAAAAAAATCAACTCAATAGCATCAAACCGCGTAAAACAATGTCACAATTACAATTTACAAGTAACTAGTCAGTAATTACACTTGAACAACCCACCCCGGGTAAATTCTCAATGATCGTTAACCCGAAACTTTACCCTTGTAAAATTAAATCATTTTAATACGTCAGAAAACCACTTTATATCAATAACCTCACGATTTCGTTAGGGAAGGAAATCATGCACCTATCAAGATAGCCTATACGAAGTAAGATGAACCAAACAAGCATATCGTTCCAGAACGTTCTACAATGAGGTATAGTCCTATGTACAATTGGGATTAATAGTGAAATTCAGATAAAAAAAACACTAAACTAGGTTTTATAGTCACTCGGTTATATTACAGTTTGCAGGTATGCGCAAGCAATACCTGGAAGTTGGAACACAGTTTCGTAACTAGAGAGAAAGAGAGAGACCTTGCGAGAAGATGAATCGGCGGAGAAAGGATATTTTCTGGGCCTCTTCCGCAGAGATTCTTCCACATCGCTCTCCATTTCAATCACAAACGATGCCTTCTTTCACTGTGCGAACTGGTACCAGGCACACTATAAGTGTGAGTGCCGACCCAAAAACAAAAAAATAAAATACCGATATGAGTTTCTTCGGTGGGCTCGGCCTACTAGCAAGTGGGTCATGCTAAATGTAGCCCATAAACAAAGAAGCTAGGGCCATTTCTTTCTGTACCTCCTAGTTTTCATGTGAATTTCTATAATTAAAAGAATAAATTGTTTCTTTATCTTGGTGTCACTGACATTGTCAAAATGGGTTGGAATCTGCGAGTCAACCTGACTCACCATGGATTCGGGTCGGGTTGGGTTGAAATTTTTTTACAAATTTTAACTCGTAGATAAAAGGGTTACATGAGTATTTTTATTAAGTTGGGCTTTACATTTAGGTCATGTTAGATTTTTTTTAGCCAACACATAAATAATATGTATTTTTTGTTGATTTTGGTTTGTATTTGGATTGTATTAAAATTTATTTAGATTTTAATTAGAATTATAATTTAGTTTTGACTGAAAAATAAATAAAAAATTGTATTTTTTTTAATTAAGTGAATTCGTGAGCCAACCCGTTTAACCCGCTAACCCGTGGTGAGCTGGACCGAGTTCGAATTTTTTTGGCTCACTAAAAGTGAGTCGGGTTTGATTGACTCACTAAATCATCAACCCTTGGTGGATCGGGCCGGATTATCCGTTTTGACAGCTCTACTTCCATCATTATCTATGTGTTATCTATCAATTGTGTTATGAATGTAAAGGAAGAAAGTTTTGTGAAATTTAAAAAAGAAAAACATTAAAAAGGTTGTTTGTTATGCAATTCAAAATAAAAAAAAATGATTTTTCAGATTAAACGGTTTAAAATATATTATTGGATTATATAATTTAAAATATTTTATAAAAAAGTTTCTTATGAAATGTATAACTTAAATTATTTCTTATATATAAAATGACTTTCCAATTATACATCCAAAAATTAAAAATAAAAACTTTAAATTGAATAATTTGAAAATAAAAAATAATTTTTAAATTGTATAATTAAAAAATTATATAAAAAATCATTTTCAGATTATGCCATTTGAAAACTTTTTTAATATTAAAAAATTCAAATCATATAATCCAAAATCATTTTATAGGCATGGTGAAAATTTTCGCATTGACAAAAGATGGAAGAAAAATATGAAAATGTCAGAAAATAAAAACTCCCGTAAATTAATTGCTCGTGAAAAAAAAAAATTGCTGCTACTTGCTTCTATATATATCATCTTTGACAATAAATAAGATAATTTTAAATTATATCAGACGGTAATGAGTTAAGTTTGTCTATAACTTTCTTATTAATCTATAAAAAAGATACTTTTACTCAGATTTTTCTGAACAAGATTATTTAGAAAGATAGTGTTATAATAATTCACTTTGACCAAAATCAAATTAATAATTTTTTAAATTATAAACTTGATAAGATGATAATAAGATATTCTGGAACTTTTTAAATTTAGTGCCTCCAAAAAATCAAGAGTTGCGTTGTTTTTATGTAATTTGAGAGGTGATAAGAAATTTTAATTCTCTTAAAATGTTGTTTCTTAATTTAAGGGTGGCAAATGGGTTGAATAAGTACCTCTTGGTGGCCATGATAGTTTTTCGAAAGCCTTTTACTTATACTTGTTGTACTAGAAGTTGTGTGGATGAAAACTACTTGTACTATAGAGGAAAAATTATTATTTTTAATAATTGTATGAGTTATTACATTGAGAACAAAACACATATTTTCATCGATGTTCAATGCTTATATTTATTCAAAGAAAATATATATCAATATAAGAAATATAAAAGCACATTGTGTAGAAAAAAAAATAGAATATTAAATTTTTATGAGAAAAACTTAATCTCGTATTTATAGTTTTATTTGCTGATAAAAAAAATCATGAAGAACATGAATCATCATTTTAAAAACCATTATCATTTTAAAGAACATAATAAAAAAATTACTTTTAGCATTTTTTTAACTAATGAGATTATTGATACTCCCACTCAATTTAGTGAAGAATTAAAAAATATTATTGTGAATATATCTATATGTTCATGGACTTATGATCATTGGTCTTCGTAAGTAAAATGACATGAAACACATTTAAAATGTTAAATAAATTTAACAAAAAATTGTTAAAATAATTAAATTCACATATTTCTAAAATTTGGAAGCTAAATTGACTCAAAATTTTGAAAAGATACTAATTCTAATTTTCACTAAAAATGAAGGAAGCGAAAACACATCTAACTCTATTAATAGATATCAATAACATTAATAGTATAAAGTCAACTAATAATAATTCATTATAGTTATGACATTTTGTAAATAATAGTAGTACTATTATGTTTGGTTAGAACCATGTATTAAAATATCGTAGAACACATTAGATATGTCAAACAACATGGATGCAAAAGTTTTTCATAAAAGTATCACATTACAACAAATCATTTTCTTTACATTTATTAAATTTATTTGTAGCAAATTAAAAAAATATATTAAGCAAAAGAATAATAGTGAGTTCAACAAGCAAGAACTTTTGTCACTAAAGTTATGTTGGAAAGTTGAACCGGACACTAAAAGTACATACATTTGGTTTCTTTCCCGTTAAGTAGTCTTTTGTCTTCCACTGTCAATGAAGCTCCAAATCACAAGCTTTCCTTCTCTTCAAATATCGCATTACACTAATTGGCACAAAATACGAGTACTCATTCTCCTTCTTAATTACAAACACAACATGTGCGGCAATGTCTATATCATGGAGAAAACACACAATATTAGAGTGTTGCTTGTGTTTTCCCACCAAACTCCTTACAACAAATATACTAATTAAGCGAGTATAAAGTGAATAGAATCCATTTCTTTCCCAATTCATTTTGTATAAAAAAAATCATTTATGAAAGAATGAGAACTATGACTACACATATACATTATTGGAATATTTTCCAAAAGTTAATAAGCTCAAGGTGAAAATTAAAAAGTTGTAAAAGTAACAATTGATTGATTATAAATATAAATAATGTCTAGTTTTTTAATTGAGTATACACACGTACATATAAGACATACATTTATTTTAAAACTCATCTTATTGTTATTAGTAATATGTGTACATGCTTTCAATTATTGAAGCACTTCGTTAATTAGATAACAAAACAATATTATATGAATAATTTGATTTGTTACATTATATCTCTGGTTTTATTCAAGTGGTTTATTGACTTTCAAGAAGCATAAACCTCAATTTTTGAATAAAAATAGTTTATAGGGTACACATTTTATTATTTGGGTTAAACATGTGTATCGTTCCCAAACTATTGACTAATTTTTTCATTCCTACTTTAAGGTATGTATTAATTTTGTCATTACACTTAATAAAAAAACATCATTGGTGACAAATGACGTTGAACTCTTTTCAACGTGACAAATCAAACGTCTGTGTGATGTATAATTGGATCTTTTTTCTTACAAGTAATCAAACATTGTTGGATTGAGTGTCTTTTTCTCTATTTTACAACTCTTTATATAGCGAAGGTGACAAACCTGACACCGAAGCCAATGGCTATAGAGCTAACAACAAGCATGATCAACTTGATATATATGAATCAAAAGGTGGTAGACCCAATGATTTTGGAGGCAATCATGAAGGTGATGACCTTGATGGTGGCAAGCCTAAAGTTTGATATAAAGGTGGAATTAATGGTGATAAGTTTGGTGTTGGGGAAGTATAGGTGATAAACTTGTCAGTGGTGGACCTAAAGGTGGTGGTTATGAGGACAACCCTGAGAATAGTTACGTTGGTAAGGTTGTTGAGGTTACATAATGAGCCTAGTGATGGATACAATAAAGGACCTCAAGATCTTCCTTCTACTTCCAAACTTGGCTCCATAAGATGGTGAGGTTGATGATTCAATGGTTGGAGTAAGTGCCTTTGTATCCCTCACACACGACTAACAATTCTCTCAGGCCAATATTCCTGATTGAAAACTTAAAATGGCGTTGTTTATTATTATTATGTTGTAGAGAGATAGTTGCAATGATAGAGATGGAAACACTTTAACGTTGTTTGTTATCAAAGATGTTTTAAATTGTTTTATAAAGTATGAGGATGAAACTGGTACGTACTTTAAAGGTACAACATAAGTTAGTAATTTGAGAGGACTTTGGTGTAATATAAGAAAGATAAATATTTGATTTCCTATGTAATATAAAACTTAAGGTTAATTATACTTTTAATACCTCAACTTATGTACATAATAGACCTTGGCTTTAGTGGTCCTCGAGAGCCTACTTGGTTTAAGTTGGACTTAAATTAACTCAGTTTGATTTGATTTTGACTCAAACTAATTCGGTTTAAGTTTGTATCAGTTTAACTTGATGCTATCTTTCTTGAATTTGATCAAATCTAACATTTTATAATTTGAAAACAATTTCGTTTATCAAAAAGTTTATAAATACATTATGAAATTTTTTTGAGAAACTTTGATAAAAAAACATATAAATAAAGATTAACTATAAAAGATATTAATATTATATTTTTTATTTTTTAACAATTATTTAATATTTAAGTAATTTTTTAAATTTGATAATAGTTGAAATACTTTATTTAAATAAAACAATTCACTAGATTTAAATCGTTATATTCAAACAAAACATTAAAAAAAATCAATTCAAATATAATGTATTTAAATGTTTTCAAAATAAAAAATTGTAAAATTTTCTATCAAAATACAAAATTAGTTATTTTTTTAAATACATTCTTCCATTCAAAACTATTTATTTATTTGAAAATGCATTTTATTTATTATTCTTATAATTCATTTTTTTTCTTTGGCTCACTTCCACTTACTCTTGTTTTAACTTAGCTCTATCTGCTAAAGATATTTAATTCTTATCGTAATAATTAATCATATAAAACAGTAATTTATTTGATGCAATGTTTTTTTTTTATCAGCTTATTCGATGCAATGTAAACAAAATTATAAACACACACTCCCCTTAATAAATAACCATATAAAGAAAAGGAACTAGAATAACAAATAATAATTTTAGACCATGTTATTATGCAGGTATAAAAATATAGTTTTAATTAACAAAATATAAATAAATACAACATATATATTTTTAAAATAAAGAGGAAAAGACCCAGTTTTAAGAATGACCAGTGCGAAAGAGAGAGAAGAGAAGAAACATAGTATTAGCAGATCGAGTTAGAAAGAGAAAAACAAAACTCAATATAAAATCACCAACAATTAGAAATAAAAGATAAATAAATTGGAGAAAAAAAAAAGAAAAAAAAAAAGAAAGAGAGAGAGGCAAAGGCAAAGCTTGGAAGATTGAAACCCAGTGAGTGAGGTTCGAGATTTGTGAGCAATTCGTGAACTTTGCGAAGGTCAGAGTTCAATCAATGTATAACTACTTTGTTTTTCCCTAAAACACTAAGTATTTCTTCTTCTTCTTCTTCTTCATTGTGCTTCCTTCCATTGCAATTTGAATTTTTTCGTTTCTTTGGTTTCGCTTCCTATTTTTTTTGGGGGCACCTCAGTTTTGATCTCTTCCCATCTACTTCGAATTTCGAAATTCGAAGTTCGAAGGCACAGAATTCGGCGAAACAATGGGGGTTTAAATTGGTGCAGTGGTGTAATGTTCGCTTCGCGTTGTTCGACACGACAATGGTGTTTTGGACCCGGGTTTGGTGATTCAAACTTAGGGTTTTGATATGCCATTAAATTCAATGGATTTGAGTTTGATTTGCGGGTTTTCGTGCTCGGAGTCGGGGAGTTTTGTTGCTGTTTGATCTCTAGGGTTTGGGTTGGAGGAAGATGGGATTTGGCTTTGCATTGCATGTTCTGTTCGTTTGCTGAATTTGGGTTTTTTCGGGGCGTAAGGGTAACCCTATTTTTGTGCAGAATTGCAAGTTTTACTGTGGGTTACTCTGCCATTAGTATCACTCACACATCTGGTGTTGATATATGTACGAATTGTAATTATCTGATTTGGGAATTAGAATAAGCTTGATATGGGGGAGGGGAAGTTTAGTGTTATTTGGAAACGAAAAGAGCTGCAATTTGGTTCAAATTGAGGCTTCTGCAGGTTTTTTTTTTTTTTTTATTATTATTTGTTGGGTGTTTTTGTGAATCTGTTGGTGAGAAATGCAACCCCAGCAGAGCTCAAGAATTGATTTGGGTGAATTGAAAGCACAGATTGTAAAGAAGCTTGGAGCGGATAAGTCAAAGCGGTACTTTTATTGCTTGAACAGGTTTTTGAGTCAGAAACTGAGCAAGACTGAGTTTGACAAGTTTTGTTTCCGAGTGCTTGGGAGGGAAAATCTTCCACTGCACAACCATTTTATAAAGTCAATATTGAAGAATGCCTGCCAAGCCAAGATCCCACCGTCAATTCATCCGTCAGGTCCCCAGAAGTTTGGAGAACATGCTTCAGACATATCTGCTGGTAGAGAAGATGGGCACGAACAGAGTGTTGGCAGCTTCCACAATCAGAATCAAAAAGCTCCCGTTTGGTCAAATGGGATTTTGCCGGTATCCCCTAAGGTTAGGCCTGGCATACGTGAGCGGAAGCTGAGAGATAGACCAAGCCCTCTTGGACCAAATGGGAAGGTTGATTCTGTTTCTCATCAATCCATGGGTACAGATGATTGTGGTAGTAAGGTTGATATGGAGAATGGAATTCTTACTCCTTGCGATTATCAGAGACCAATGCAGCATCTTCAAGCTGTTGCTGAGCTACCAGAGTATGAAAGAGGAGATGCTGATCGGCGACCTGTAGAAAAGCCAAGAATACATGGGAAAGGGCCAGCTGAAATGTCAATTGTTGAAGATGGGGAAGAAGTTGATCAGTTAAATCGCTTGGGTCTTTCTAAAAGTCCCTTGATAGCACCACTTGGGATTCCTTACTGCTCAGCAAGTGTAGGAGGAGCCCGCAAAGCATTGCCAGTGAGTAGTGCTGGCTATTTTGATAGTTGTTGTGACAGTGGCAGGTTGTCTGATACAGAAACACTCAGGAGGCGCATGGATCAGATTGCTGCAGTACAAGGTCTTGGAGCCATTTCTATGGAATGTGCAAACATGTTGAATAATATGTTGGATGTCTACTTGAAACGGTTGATCAGGTCTTGTGTCGATTTAGTTAGAGCTAGGTCTACAAATGAGCCTAGGAAGACCCCTGCCCCCAAACAGCAGATGCAGGGTAAGGTCATCAATGGCATGTGGCCAAACAATCATTTACACGTGCAGTGTGATGGTGCAGCAGAAGCTGTGTCAGAACATAAACCAGCATGCTTAGTTTCTTTGCATGATTTTAAAGTTGCCATGGAACTAAATCCACAGCAACTCGGAGAAGATTGGCCACTGTGGTTGGAAAAAATATCCATGCAATCGTTTGAAGAATAAAACCTTCGTGAAAATGTCTTCTAGTTCTGATGGCTCAGCAATGGTTGATCAGTGGTCCTGTTCTGTGTTGGTATGAGCCGGATGGTGACAAATAGATTCTTCTAGCCCTTTCAAGATGAAATATTGATTTTGATCTTCAAAGTATCTTATCTCTGGATTCTCTGCTATTTGTAGGGCTCGAATAGGTCAAAGATTTATTTAACTGCAACCAAGGGTACCATCAAATCAAACCCAAGATTGGTTGCTCTGTTGTATGTTTTTAGCATTTATATTGGCTGTATTTGCCATTGCTAGAGATGTCGAGGCTTTTGTTTGCGTTACAGCCAATGAGAAAAGAAAGAACTAAGGAAGTTTTGCAGGGATACTGTTGTGTAGCTGGGTTCAAGGAAGTATGACTTGTATAAGAGCTGCAGGGTCGCTCTGTATGTATTTTTAAAATCTGAGGATTGATTGAAATTCAATATCAATAACACATTAACATCTATTGAAAATTTCCTGGTCATTTTAGTTTTATGGTTGAAGTCCCTATGTCCCAATTCATCAAACCCAAAGTAGTGTTTTTGTTTTATAGTCTTGTGTAGATCTGTAACTTACCCTATGTTTTTCGTGCAAATTAATTTGGTGACTGTAATTGTTATTTTCAATAAAATGTGAGATTTATAAATTTGACACATCTTTTCATCAGTGTAATGTACAATGTTTTTTCTTTTCATGAATGCCCTATCAGGTATCCTGTTCGATTGATATTTCACTATCTCTGGTTTTAGTCTGAATGAATGTAGTCATCTTTCTCCTTTTATTAGTTGACCATTTTAACCACTTTGATGAAGTTGTTAAACTTTGATCGATAAAAGTTGCTTTTACATTTGTTGGTCTTAGTGGCATATGTGATTTGATTGTAATCTAAGAACTTTTGGAACTAAAAGCAGGGTAGGCGTATGGTGCATGAAAGTTCTACAGGAAAAGCTGAAGAAAATAATAGATGTCTACATTCAATTCTCTTATATAATTGGAAGATTTCAATTCCTATATATGTTTGTGTATATGATATCATATTTTATTATACTGACAGTCGTGTTATTGAAAAGTGGTGGCATGTTAAGCAAAAGTTTTGCAGAGAATCTGGTGTGCCTGTAAATTAGTTGTGCAAATTCAGACATATTGAAGGAGGTTACTTGCAAATGGTTTGTTGCTTGTCGGTTATGATTATGAATGCTGTGGAGGGACAAAGAAAAAAAGAGACTTTATAATCATGATCTTGCCATATCTGGATTTTCTACTATTTGTTACAACTAGATAACGATGCAATTTACACGATATATGAAAGATAATTTCATGAATTTATAAAATCAGTGAACATTCACAGCTCAGTGGAAAATAAAATTTTCAACATGTTTGAGCTGCAACATGCCAATGCAATGGTGGTTGAATTTTCAAATTCATTCAACATTTAATCATTTTTAACTGTTTATATGCTATTGTTCACTCAAATTTCTCGACATGTGCTTTTGGAAGTATTTTTTTCTCCTGTTGGAATCACACTTGGAGGAAATGCAGAAAATCACCTTGAATTTGTCACAAGGTACTGATTGTTTTATGGTTCATTTTTAGCTGAAGTTCCTTTTGATCATGCGTTGAACACACTATTGTTTGATGATACATGGGAGAGTAATTACTTATTTTGATTGGATTTTTTTTTTGTCTCCTTATTACCATAATTTATATCTGTGGACACCGAGCTAAGTGTTAATGCCAGTGACAGTAATCCATATCCGTAGTAAATAACAAAGGAGGACTGCTGGATGGTATGGTGCAATATGCAATCCTTATAAGGCTAAATTATTGAAACTGATTTGATTTCAGTGCTAAAGGATCATTGAAGTTTCCTTGTTCATTATTACTGCTTGAATATTTAGGAACAATTATCCTTTTCTTTCTTCTAGGTTGTGACTATCACTGATACAACGTAAAAAAATTTTCTGGACCAAAAAAATACGGGAAGATTTGTGTTTAGAATATAGTTGCAGGGTTTTATTTGCACTATTTCTTATAACTTTGAGCAGCCATGTGTGATCTGATTGGTTGTTGTGTCTGCCATCTTTTCAATCTTCTACAGGTGCAAGGTAATTCAGGTAACTGGTAGAAGATTTGTCGAAGCCCTCAGTGCAGCATTGTAGAGACTATATTACATTGTTTTGTTTAGTAAAGAGAAAAATAGGTTGGATGGAAATAAGTTGGTGGAGTGGAAATAGATGGGGAAATAAAGGGAAATTTAAAGGTGTTTCTTTGAAGAAAAATAAAGAAATGAGGAGAGAAATAAGTAGAAATAGGTGAGAAATAGTACATTGAGTCCTATCTTAAAAATTATTTATCTCCTCTGTGTCTCTCTCCAAACACACTATTTTAATTCTATCTTCACCCATCCTCGCTACCAAACCTACTCTAAGAAGATGTTTGGTAGAGATGAGAGAAACATGTAAGATGGAAATAAATAGTTAGAGTGAACATAGACAAGGAAATAAAGTGGAAACTAGATATGTTTGGTTGAAGAGATTAGAGAAGAGTATAAACAGATTAGTGAGTCTTACTATTTTGTTAAATTATTTTTCTCCTCTTTATCTTTTACCAAACACCCTATTTTAATTCTATCTTCATTCTTCCTCTCCCATCCTCACAACCAAAGGGAGAGAGCCTAGGTTTGGGAAAATTTGCGTACAACATATATATGACTGAACTTTAAACATCTGCATAGCTACTTTCACCTAATCTGTTGTTTCTGTTGAGTGTCAGCTCAGTTAGTACTTTTAAACTTTCTGTTCGAACGAGGCATGATTGGCCATGTACTAATTTATCAAAGTTGAGTTGAGACAATGGTTTCCAAAAGTCTCAATTTGAATGAAGTGGATAACAGGGTACTCTGTTTTCTCGAAGACCTTAGTGTGCTATTCTGCTGTGTATTTTGTACTTGTTGACTGTTATGAATATTTATATTGATCACTGAATAAGGTGAGATGCACTCTCTGTATAAAGTGGAACAAGCATACTCTTAAGATCCAAACCATCTATGCATAAATTTCTTTACATGCTTAATTTTGAAGAGTTTTCTTCTACTTCTGACTGATATTTACTTTTATATTGTCATTAAATTATTGAAGTTTGAATAGTCCATAGTCAGTTGAGTAAAAATTTAAGCTATGTCTTGATAAAACGTAAAATCAAGATGAACGAAAACATGCAATGCATTTCATGTTCTCCTAAATTATATTGACTGAGTGTAACCAGTAGCGGTAGGCCATGGTTAATAATATGAAATGTTTTCATTCTTGCGTGTTTCTTGCTACGCTAATTCAAATATTAAGTATTCATACAAAAAACAGTTGTCTGTGGTCACATACTCTGTTATATGTTGAATTTGAGACTGCGCATTTCAATGCAACTGATTTAATGTCTGGTTCTTGGGCATCTGTATTGTATTAATTTCCTCATTTATTTTGTCATTCCATTTTTGTTGATTTTGGCAAACATAACTGATGTTTGAAGCGATCACCACTGAAATGATATCTAAGCGATGTTGAATAATTACATTCATTATTCTCCATTCATTTCAATGCAACTGATGTGATAAAGATTAGTTCTTTTTTCTGGACTTATCTCGCTCAACTAAGAATGACCTATCCCGATTATGGAGGATGAAGTTGTTTAAGCAAGAGAAGCTTGTTCAAACGATATATGCATGTAAGAATTTGTATACTTGAGTTCAATTATAATTATTGATGATGATAATAATATACAAAATGCTATAGTTAATTTATATATTTTGAGATATATGATTAATGTATGATATTTTTATTATTACCATATGGATAGTCCCTTATGGGTATATGATCCATGATGAATTGACTTTTATATATATATATATATATATATATATATATATATATATATATATATATAATATGTTATATCAATGATATATGACTTCTTATGAATGGGTGTGATGCATTATGAATATATCTGATTTGAGATACTTAAGATGACATCAAACCTTAAAAGAGTGTATAAAACATGTTAGACATTAGTGTAAAGAAAATATATTAATTATAGTAAACATTCGCTTAAGTTTGCATTTTGATATTGAAAGTTTAATACAAATTTATGAAGTTTTAAGAGTAAATATTAAGAATGTTAAAATTTGTAACTATATATATATATATATATATATATATATATATATATATATATATAATTTGAGGTTTTATGGATTACTTATCACATGCAAAAGTTGTGTCATTAAATACTAGACAAACTTGTTTGAATAGATTGGTTATCTAGTAATTGGAAGTGCTTAATACTCTCTTATTTTCCTTTTAAATGTTATTTAAGTCTTTCTTTTAAAAATCAAGAAACATAATAAAATTTCCAATAAATAATAAATAGAGAGAATAAACGGGAATAAAAGGTAAAAATATAAATGACACAAAAGTAACAAATGTTATTTAAATTTAGAACCTAGAAAATGATAATTTACACTATGCATCTTTTGGTCTAGTATGCATGGGAACACGTCCTGATCCAGAGACCACTTGGTCCAAGGAAACACTTAGACCTGAGGACCTCTCACTAAGAACCAGAAGCAATTTTGACCACATTAAGTAACTAAACCTGATTAACCCACTAATCAAACCAATTAAAGGTGATTGGCTTCAATTAAACCCAAACAAAGGAAAAAGGGTATAAATAGCCAACTCCGAAGTAATGTAAGTGAGATTTTCATGGACATTTATTGTTCTAATTTGAGCATCAAAATGCCTTAATACTGATACCCAACCAAGAAGACTAGAAGGCAAACAACGAGCTAACATAACATTCAAAAGAATGCATAGAAACTAAAAATTGACATAAATACACGACTTTACATGAACAATAGTTAAATAAAAATAAAATTCTTTAAAAGTATGAAATTTATAAAGAAAGAGAAAGGATACTGTAAATAAATAAGCAAAATTGAAATATATAAAGAGATTTAAGTTCCACTTGATAATATATAAAAGAATAAAAAAAAGAGATACAAGCAGATTGTAAAAGAAAAAAAAAATGACCGATAATATTGGTAGTTTAGTTTTACAGGAATAAGAGTAAAGGAAGAAGTAACAAAATGTTATGAAAGCTTAAAATTCTGATTAATCATATAATCGCATTCATCTTTATTGTTTAGAATGTAAATTAAAAATGCTGGGTTTTGTTATTTTTCTGCACATTTTTACATCATTTCATGTGTACGTATCAATAAAATCTGTACACTTTCTTTCATTTCTCATTCTATCCCACCGACTTGTCCTTTTCATCAACTTTCATTTGGAAGATACAAAAGCGAAAAAGATATTCATCTTTCCGTACAAATCTCTCTCCCTGACTGCTTCAGATTTTTTTTTTTGTTCACATAGTGAATGAGTGAATGGTTGAAAATGAAAAATTCTTTATAGTCGGACATAGACATCATCAAACATTGTAAACATGAATCTTAGATATCAATTCCCAATAAGACTTTTTATGGTTCTAAACATGAATCTTAGATATCAATTCCCAATAAGACTTTTTATGGTTCTAAACATGAATCTTAGATATCAATTCCTAATAAGACTTTTTATGGTTGGGTTTACACTGAGCTTTCATATTGAACTTATTTATTACATAAATATAAAATATTGTTATTATCGTATTGTCAAAGACCATGATTAAAAAAATTAAAAATGAAGTATCATTAAAAAAAATATAAAGCTACACCTTTTAGACATGAAAAAATAGAGTAAAAGTAGATAAAAATTGTTGAACTAATATAAAGCTACATCCTTTTAGACATGAAAAAATGGAGTAAAAGTAGATAAAAATTATTAAACTAATTCGACTCGTCACATATTCGAGCTGAATTAGATATAGAAATTAAATTTTTTTTTATCATAAACAAAAATGGATTGTACTTACTTAATCTGCAAATTGGATTTGATTTACTTAACTTGCAACCTATTTATTTTTAAAAAAAAATCTATTTTTAATCTTTGAACCGTAAAATCATAATTTCATTATAATTTTGAAATCATGCAAATTTTAATGTCCAAAAAATGTCAACATTATTTCCATCCTACAAATTTTAATATTCGAGAATGATTAAAAAACTACTTTTTATTTTTATATGAATTAACGTGTCAACCCGCTTAATCAGACATCCATGGGTTGAACCTTTTACTCACTATTTTTAATCCAACTAAGTAATGAACCTACCCATTTGAGAAACCCTATCTTTCATTAGAGTTTCTAATTCTAATAAAAACATTATATTTGTTAATTCTTTTATCAATCTTTCACACTTTCAATGAGAAAAAAAAAACTATTTCTTCTACCTGTTTAGTAAATTAGTAATCCCTTGTCTCAAGCAATTATTATTAGTATTATTATTTTTTAAATTCAGTTGAGAAGATCCCAAAAACTTCTTTTATTAGGTGAAAACTGAAGATACCTATAAAGCTTAGTTCCTCTATTCCTAAACATCAGGTTTTGAAAAGTTGCAAAACTCCTTACTTGCAATACACGTTGAATTATAATGAAAGAAAGAGAACAGCTTTTTTGCCTACACTTTACTTTTCCTTTAAATTCTTTAGTGCTTCTTAAATGAACTGGAAAAATAAAAAACAACGTAAGAGAAGATATTGCACCAGCAGCTTAACATAGAAGTTTCAGTCTATCAAGCCATTGGCTTGGATTATTGTATTAGAGGGATGAAAATATTGGCTATGTACAAAAGAGCAATAAAAATAAGTAAAATACCAACTGCATTTTGTACAGAAGTGATGAAGAAAAAAATGAACAGAAGGAGGGGGTACAAAGAAATAAGTCTCCCTCGTCTGGCCTAACATTGCAATTGATTGAATCATTGAGATGGGGATGAATTTGAAGGTACCACAGATGCTTTGCAAATAGGGCACCAGTTCTTCAGCCGAAGCCATTGCTGTATGCAAACCACATGATACATGTGCTCGCAATGCAAACTCCCCAATTCATCCGCAACCACATATTCCTCCTACAAATCAAGTCAATTAAGTGCATATCAGTTTCAGAGGCTACGGCTGGTCCAGAATTCCTTTTTGCAATGAATGGACACGTGTGTATTAAATGATTATATAAACCTTACACCAAAAGAAAAATACTAGTTTCAATTGGACAGAATGTGGCAGACCCTTTTGCCAACCAACATTTAATTTAGCTCTGCTGGAATCAAATATCAATTTTATGATATTGTCAATGAAATCCCGCAGGAGATGCAGGTAGATCATAAATCCATCATGGAGAAAAGCTTAGAGTCATGATGATGCTTAATGGCACACTCTCTGCCATGAAAGGTGCAAAAAGACTCCATTTAACTAGTGAAAAGTACCTGGCAGATGCTGCATTTGGTGTCATCCTTGGCTTCCTTGCAACTGTTGACTGCATTTCCAGAGGGTGAAGACTGGAAGAAACTTTTCTTTAGACATTCTGACAGCGCTTCCTCTGTTAGAGCTGTGCTCACAGAACCCATCCTCTCTTCCAGAGCCAGAAGTTGCTGTCATTTCCAGAGAATTTTGGGAGGTGAGAATGATTAGAAAATAAAATATAGACAAAATCCGCATGCAATAACAAAGAGAAAATCCCTTCTCAAAGCCATCTCCGGCAATTCAGTTAAATTCAAATCACTCCCTCACAAGTTGAAGTAACGTACTACCAATGAACAGCATTTAAGATACGTTATAATACTCTATGTTGCTTAAATAACATGTATTTTGAAGCATATTTTCATTCAAATCTGTAGTAATCACAGAACTATCAAGCCACAGTAGATATCATCAGAAAAAAGAGGAAACAAGCTAACAAATATAGCAAGCCGTATTGTAGCAACTTATGACATTAACGAACCTCATATGACATGTTATCGATGTCCAATCGCATGTCTCTATGCGGATCGTAGAAGTTAAGCCCAGTAAGGAACAAGTTGGATTCCAGTAAACGAATTTGCTGCAAAGACGCCAAATGAATGAATCAAATAACTGGTACATTTTGTCAAATGATTTTTTTAGTCAGGATTTACCTCATGTGTTAGCTCAACATCTTGTTCAATCCTCTCAAGTGCCAACAATACCTAAATAAATTATGAAGAATTAATTTTATAAACTTAAACCAAAGCTCATGATAAAATAAAATGTAATATTCATGTTAGTAGTGAAAATTACCTCAGCAATACTATCCACGTTGTAACGCCGTCGAAAGCTATCCAGATTCATTATAGAATGAGTGAGCCCATATTCTGAAGGAGAGCCAGGCATAACACCATATAACTCCTCACTGCCAGTACCTGGTCTACTGTGAGAGCTAGGACAACTTAAGGAACTATCTACAGAAGTACGATGTGATACACCAGAAGCATTACGACCACCAGAATGAGGCAAAGAAGGTACCATGACAGGGGAGTGATTGGGTGACACGGGATTGGCATTTGCTTGGCTGGAAAGCCTTCCCCTGGCATGACCACTAATTGATTTTCGAGTTCTAACTGGTGCCATGTTGCTGTCTGACCTGTCCCTGTGAGGAGGAGTATTCCTAGATATTCTTGAATCAGAAATGGATATGCCATTTCTGGAACCAGAATTCCGTCCTTCTAATGAAGACCCGCTCATTTTCTTCCCTCTAGCAGACGAACTACCTTCCCCTTCACAATTCCTCTTTTTTATCATCTCCTTCCTTCTGTTAAGGGTTGAATCTGAAGGTGAACAGCCGGCAGGGAGGACATCAGAAATAGAGTTGCATTTGAGATTCCTCAATCCATACCTACTGCTACCTGCACGCATCACTGGACCAGTGGTTTTAATTTCCTGACCACTAATTCCAGACTTTGGATGAAAATTCCTCCGAGATCTTGAATTGGATACCACACTTGAGCTTCCTACTTCCATCATGACACTACCAGACACTGTCTTTTCCATTTCAGCTTGAAGACCTCTCTGACTTTTTTCAGGGGAAGGGGCGACTTTTGAAACCTCTGACTCATCCAATACACTACTAGTTTCAGATGAATCTGTCTCTAACTGAGATGATGGTTTTTTCCGGGGTTTTATAAGCGGTTTTCCAGGGCTACTAGTCTTGGGAAAAGTTCTAGAGGAGCTTCCAACTGCTTCCTTTCCAGCAGAAGAAGATTGAATAGAAGGTTTCAAGGATTTTCCTTTTTCAGAAGAACCAATTTGAGCACCTTTAGAAGTGTTGACTCTGCTACTGCAAGTAAGGCGGCTGCACACCTGACCATTTCGATCTTTAGCATTAGCAGTGTCTCTAAACACATGGCCCACCCCCTTTCTAGGGACTACCATCCCATCAATGGCTCTTTTACCAGAATATTCATCCATCAATGGCATACTCCCTTCAAATCTGCAACAAGTTATCGTAGTGTATTAGATCATAAAAAGTTCCAACAAGCTACACGATTGTCAAAACCTTAATCTATATTGTATAAGACTATAATTTTTCAAGTATGTTGATAGCAATCACTTATGTGCCGAACTCAATTCAAGCAACAACATATAGACTGGGCAAGAGACTACATACACCCTTGGTCTATAAATTTGGGTTCAGATACCATCAAGGAATAGGCCAATTTCCTAACTAATATCTACAAAACCGTTACAAACTAGTCTTATATACCATACCATTTAAGTGAAAGGGAGAAAAATAAATATTTTCAGCAATTTATAAGATAAAACAGGGGTCTCATAAGACAATGATTGTCAACATGATCGTGGTGTGTTAAGGAGCTAAAAGCAGCCAATCTCAGTGACCACTCAGAAAGCTCTGACTAGAAAATTCAATCAATGTGAAACATTGTTACAATACTAAAGCTATTCTCACGCCAAATTCATCCTTTATTTCTCAGAATATTATCGTAGACTCAGCAGAATCAATTTATTAAATCATGCATGTTCAATCAAATACATGCTCAGGGAATTTGAACTGTACCGAAGCAAGTGAATTGAATAACATGTCAAAAAGTTAAGAAATAACAGGTAATATCGAAAAGTATTGCATTTATAAAAAAAATACGAAATGCTAACAGGGATAAAACAAATACGCAGAAAATAAGTTTAACAGGATAAACATATAAAATCTAATCGCATATGGTTAGAGTTCCAAGAAATACATTAAAATAAAGGCTCTCCAACTCCAACAGAGTTTTTTTTTTCTAACTTTCCCGTGAACCAACAGGGTCCGAACCTATCATCTAAGCGTGATGATTCTCCTCTAACTTCTGAACATTACAAAAAACCTGAAGCAGTAACCTTCATCCAGACCAATTCAAAAACGAAGTGAAACAGAAAATAGCAAACCAATACACGATGAGATGACGACGCACCCCAGCCGTCACGAACCATGACCGGTCAAAAAGCAAAGCAACATTTTTTACGAGGAATCACATAACCCCAAATCCTCAAAAACATCCTATTCTAAATAACCAGAAAACTCAAAAAACGAACATGATTTTAAGAGTGAAAGAACGAACGAGAAACGAAGAAAACGAAGAAGAAGAAAAAGAGTAAACGGGGGGCGTGAAGGGCTGATTCCTCAAAAAGTGGAAGGACGCTTCGTTTTGAAAGGACGAAGGTTTGCATCAAATATTCTCCACACAATCACAAAGACTCCGTCTCCGCTATTTCAGCGCTGAAAAGAAGCTCAACACTAACCACACCATTGACCATACTCACTCCAATCCCAATCCCAATCCCAATCCAAAAAACCCAAACCCAATCATTTCACCTAAATACTATAATAAAAATCCCACCTCCACCTATTCCCCCACACCACCAAACATCACCATTCATTAATTCCAAATTTTCACCACCAAAATTAAAATTCATTCATAAACCAAATATCGTTTATTATTAATATCTATAAACAAAAATATACACATGGCCATGGACCAACGCCATAAAACTGATACACACAAACAAATTTGAATCATCCATTTTTTCAATTAAGATTGATTGAAAAACAATAAATAAACCAGAATTGCTTGAGCAGAGGCAAAAACTTTGAATTCTGTCACTACCTCGTTTTGTTGCGGTTTGAAAGGTGGAAGGAACAGAGAAGGGAGAATAGAAAAGAGAGAAAGAGAAGAGGTTTGATACAGAGAGAAAGAGAGAAGCAATGTTCAGTATTCTAATCCAATGAAGCTGTTTTAATAATAAGTTTATTTATTTATTTATTTATTTATATTATTTTATGGTTAGGGAGCGGAACCTGAGAGGGGAAAAAACCGAAAAGGGTCGTTGTGGCGCCGTCCTAGTTGAAGAGCGAGAGGAAGAGATCTGGAGCGTTGATTTGGAGCGTGAAAAATGGAGGGCGTGGATTGAATGTTGTGTCACACTCAAAGAACCTCTGTGGGAGTAACCAATGTGAGGTTCATTTTGTGGGCGCAAGAAAGGAATGGAAAGTTAATTTACACATGACAGATATAATTATATATTTTTATTTCAATGATTTTTAAACATGCTTTTTATTAGAAAAAAATTTCATAAATAATAATGTCAAGTGATCATGTTTTTATATGAAAGGTATATTATGAGGATGACAAGCATACATTTAAGTGGAAAATAATTATTTTGAATGATAAAATCTTTCTTTTAAATATTCGAAGTAAGTCAAAATTATTGATACAAAACATATAATTTTATACATTAAAAAATAATATAAATGTGAATATTTCGTACCTCTTTTGGAAAATAAAGAATACTGTCATAATAATTTTTATAAAGGAAATAATATCACCAGTTAATGAGTAATAATAGACTTGGATAAATAAATTTAATTTAATTAAATCAAACAAAACATCTTTCTTCTTTCTCTCTGTGGCACATTCCAGAAAGAGCAAGTGAAAAAAATCTTTAACCTTTTTTCTTTTGGTGAATTTCTCATATAGTACTAGAGATTATCTTTTATTCTGAAAAAATAATATAAAATTACCCAATCTTCTATACTGTTGGTTTTCTTTTATATTTTCAATAAATTTTTTATTTAAATAGTATCTCTCGTGCTCAGAGATGTTTAGTGTACTCTCGATAAAAAAGAATAAATTTAAAAACTATTTATTTCAATAAAAAATGTATATTATCAATTATCAGTATATCACTTTTTAATGGATAAAATTATGTGAATTAACTCTAAAAAATCAGAAAGAAATTTAAAAAGGTAAAAAAATAAGATTACCGCATTTAAAAATAAATAATTAAATAATTATATTTTTCATTTATAAATTAAATATAACTTAAAATTTTAAGTTGTATTACTTTTTTAAAATCATATGATGCAAATGTCACATTAACATATTATACTATATTTAAATTAATTAAAAATAATTGAATTAAATGCAAATATTTGCAAATAGGATAGTTGACATCGACTTAAATTTAGTAGAATTAATATTACGCGTCATATGTTTATTTTAAGCAATTGTTTTTGTTTATTCTCTATCTTAAAGTAATTTTTCATTTATATTTATTTTCTCATTACAATCAAATTTAAAGTCAATTATATTTTTAATAAAAAAATATTTTAAAATTAGAAATTATAATTATTACGTATTTAAAAAATAAATTTAAAACATTTATTATTTATACTAATTCAATTAAATAAAAATATAATTATTAAAATCTTGTATCTAATGTTTTGTAAAAAAGAAATTACAAAATAAATAATTTATTATATGAATCGTGGTCCAGTTCGTAAATCTGTTCACCAAAAATTATGCGAATATATCAAAAAAATTAACTCATATTTTTGATACGAGATAAATTGACCTAACTTTTTCTTGAGACCAAATCCAAGAGGAACCAACCCGCATTACCATTCTTATTTACAAATACTTAATTGGTAAATAATGAAATAATTTTTAAACTATTTCTGAACAAAGTTTAAAATGATAATATTTAAGATGAATAGAAATATAAAAATAAGATACCAAATGTCTTTAGATGGAGTTCAAATTAAAATTAATTTATAAATATTATTTTATTAGCTTATTGAAACACGTGACAGGTATTAAAATTTAAAAATAAATAATATCTCATGTATGTATCTCTAAGAATGTTAATAAATTTGATAACAAAACACGAAATTTTTTCTGGGTTCAAAATGCTTGATTTAGAAAAATACGTAACTTGTAAAAAAGAAAGTATACAAAATGTTCTCATTTAAAATACATGTGTGTGGATGCATAATGGTGGCGGATTAGGCAAGTAAAATGAAATTGGGTAAATTTAATCTTTAAAAAATTGAAAATCTGATTTAACATATCAACGAGAAAAAAAAACTAGCCTTTGAATTTTTTATAAATAAATTAGTCCTTATAATTGTATGATAAAATAGTTTAATTAAATCAGTGCTTATAATTGATTTTTTTTATAATAAATCAGTTCTATAATAAAAAAAATAGTTTAATTATTATTTGTTAATTAAATCAATAGTTTATTTATGTTATTTGTCGAACCTTTAATTAAACTTGATTAATTAAAAAGGCTATTTTAGTTATATTGTTTTGTTCCTTATAATTACATGTTATAGTTATATTTATTTTAGAAATTTGTATACAATTTTATCATCTTAAACCTACAAATTTTTATATTAGTGTGTTATATGTCACTAATATTAAACTTAGTATTATGTCATCTGTTTTACGTTTGTCAACGAGAAGTTCACGTAAAAAAAATATATCGTAGTCGCAATTTAAAACGATTTATGTCGGTTATCTTTATGTTTCACGAAAAATTGTTCATTTACGTTGGATTCTATAATGTTTTATGAAATGTGATATATATGCTTTACATCGATGTTTGATGTAAACATTTTTTAAATATCAGAACAAGGTTTTTTGTCATTGTAACAAAAAGTTGTTAAAATTTGGTCGTTATATTAAAATTTTCCTATCTTTAAAAATCTACTATTTAATTTTCTTCGTGTGGTTTAACTTTTCTTTTTTAAGTTTTCCCTTTTTATTATCTAATCATTATTTCACTCTACCAAAATCATTCATGCACTATGCTAAACTCAATTAAGCTTATAAATATTTATTTCAATATATTTTCTTTTCACAGATTTTTTGCATCAACCTTAGTATCGTCCAACATAATAATTTATTTTTACGTTGAACGTGTAGAAACGTCTGACATGTAGACCAATAATTTTTTCCCTCTTAGTTTTGCAAATTCTAATTTTTAACCTATTTGAAATATTTTATTTTATATGTTTGCAACAAAAATGAAATGATCATCTATAAGTGAGACTCTTAATCCAACGGTGCTTGATGCACTTTATTACTGATTGGATTTGTCTCAAAGGAATATGTATTGTATGTCTCATCGGTCTATCGGTCAGGGTCAGTTTTCAGGCCCATCGGATGAGGCCGGGAAAGCTCGTATATAAAACGTAACCATTGGTCGAACGATCTGATGAATGAACTACATAGGACCATCGGTCCATCGGTTCTGCAAATAAATCATATCGCATCACCAGAAACCATCGGTCGAACGGTCTGACGAATGAACTACATAGGACCATCGGTCCATCGGTTCTGCAAATAAATCACATCGCATCACCAGAAACCATCGGTCGAACGGTCTGATGAATGAACTATATAGGATCATCGGTCCATCGGTTCTACGAATAAATCACATCGCATCGTGAGCAACCATCGATTGAACGGCCTGACGAATGAACTATATAGGACCATCGGTCCATCGGTAACAGTCAAACGAGTGACATTCTGGTCCGCAATGGAACATCGGTGGATCGGCCCCACACGAACAACACCTTAACCTAATAAAGGACAGTCAGTGGACCAACCATCAGGTTGATCGGTCGATAAGACTCTTTAGATTCACGTAGTTCTTTATATGCATCCATCGATCGATCAGCCATACACGAATTATTCACTTGTTCAAAACAGGATATAACTAGTCCAGTCAGGCAGCCATCGGTCGCACAGCCAAACAACCAGTCAATCAGATTAATTAACGTTAAGCGAGTCAGTAATCTAGATTAGAGGATCATTGGGCCGCGATTAAGAAACCCTAATCAGGCCCACACCGAAAACTATAAATAGGACCCAAAGGTAGGTTGGTGGGGATCTTTAATTCGCATTTATTACAGCAGATACACTGATACTCCGATCGGTTCCTTACTGACTTAAGTATCGAAGCCTTTTAGACAGGTACCCCGATCGTCAGCCCAGCCGATCGAGCAAAGGAGTGAATTTCTTGGAGAAGAAGTTATCGTAGTACTAAGAAGAGGAGTAAGATCAGAGGAGTTCTTTAGTAGGCTATAAGTTCCTGTACCCAAAACATAATAGTAGTTGAAGTCAACAAAAATTGTAACAGGCATTGAAAAGTACATTAATTAAATGTCCATAAATTGTTTTGTAAAAGTTTTCAAGTTATATCCCCACTTAACCACTACAAATACCAAATGGGACCATGCTCTAAGCACTCTCACTTATCATATTGCAACCTAATTATTATTATTAATCACTCACCTGGTCAACTACGTCTACCTACCCCGTTTTTCAGATATACATATTTCCAAACGCCACCCATAATTCCAATATACATAAATACACATATATATATATATTAAATAATAAATTATATTATATATTAAGATAAAAAAAAAGAGAAAGAAAAGTTATCGGATGAAAGAAAAAACAGATGACGGTATTTGACTGGGTGCATGTAAGCCAAGTGTGAGACGGAGAGGGAATGGCGCGTGCCTCCACCACTCTCATTTCCTCTGCTGATGTAACTTTTTTTCGTTTTTTGTTTGGCACCAAATACATACATAAACTTAACCTCATCTATCTGGCTACATACCAGTGGGGTAGGCACTGCCCAATTTGGACCACTCACTCACTCACTCCATTTATAATAATGGACAAATTGTCTTCCTCCACTATGCTTACCCTTAGCCACCACATACTTATTGGAGTTATTGGTCTGCTGAGACACCCTCAACCCTTCCCAACCCAAAACTTCTCTTCTGTTTAGAAATTTAAGGTATGTTAAAATTTAGGGTAAATATGCTTTTTAGTCCCTGAATTTTGATTCAAAATTGAAAGTTATTTTTGTCTAAAATTTTAATATATTTTGGTCTCTAAACTTAAAAAATAAATAAAAATAGTTTTTTTAAACTAATTATTTTAACTCAATCATGTTAATATTGGAGCTGTTTACACCGTTTAACACATTTCCGGTTTAATATTTTCTAGAAAATGCATTCGACACCTTAAAAGAAGTTATTGTAATTGGATTAAAATGACTATATTCATTTATTTGTAAAGTTTAAGAATCAAAATGTATCAAAGTTTCGGACATAGACAAATTTCAATTTTGAATCAAAATTCAGGGACTAAAAACATACTTAATCCTACAATTTATCATAAGATAACTAATATATAAATAAAAATATACCGTTAAGTTATTATTTACTTTAAAACAATTACTATATTATTATGATTTTATTCTTAAAAAATATTTCAAATAATAAAAAAAATAGTATTTAAATTATTTTAGACCTCAATTTCTTTCCTATCGAAATGAAATCCTATATAAATTTGTTTATAATTTGGTACGGTATTTTCTTCCTTCAGAAAAACCTCACATCTTCACCAACAAAACTATTTCTTCATCAAAGGCAACACCTTTCAAGGTGCTGTGTTGGTGGGTTCCTCCGATTCTTCCTACCCATTAATGTATAATCAAGATTTTTCCACATTTTTAGCTACAACATGAAGTGCCAAATGGAGTTCCATGTCACAGACAACCTATGAACCAACCAATACTAAAATAAAAAGGAAAAAAACGTATTTGGCGGTTTTTTAAAATTGCGAGGCCATGCTATTTTCTAACCCAATGACAATAAAAATGGAGCAAACCACATGTCTCTCTCTAACTATAAATTTTAATCCTCAGTTGCGTATCACTATTTTCTAATAAATGTGAATGCAAATATATAAGTAGACAGTGACCTTTCTCAATTCTCACATCACAGTGTTCATTAACGACAAAAAAAAAAAAAAAAAAAAAAAAATAAAAAGGAAAAAAACAAATAAAAAAGGGTTATACATACTGCCAAATGCAATGCCACCACAATTCTCCGGCTTTAACCGCCCATACCACGTCATCTCTACTTGGGCCAGGCCCAATAAGGGAAAACTAAATAATAATAATTATTATAATTCACTTAAGTGGTTTATATATATTCCAAATTAACGACAATATGCAAAAGAAAAAAAAAATTATAGGATAATTAAAATTCTGTTCTTCCATCTTTACAAATACGTTTATTACATTACTTACAAAGAAGCTGTTTTTCTCAACTAAACTTCAATTAGCATTTTACATTAATTGAGAAAGCGAATCCAAAAAAGCTCTTATCCGTTACGTAAAAACATGATCTTTAAGATATAGTTGCATTAGTCCACGTCCAACTTTCTATTTTCTTTACGTATTTTTTTTAAGGCAATTGAAATTATCTGGGGATAATGTTTACATTATATCTGGGGATAATTATCAAGATTTATTTTTTCATATTTAAACTTGCGATGAACTATGCTGCAAGATAGTTATTAAATATATGTGAAATAAATATCAAATACAATGCATATACTCCGAGCTTAAATTTGAAGAAAAATGGCGGTTGAAAACATTTTTGTTTTATTTGTTTTGGATTATAATGGAAAAGGTCAACTCTCGAACCCAGTTATTTCGGTTTTGTCTGATAAAATAAGTCAATTCATTGTTGAAAAAACCTAGGTTAACTTCACAAACACCTTTACAACCTTAAAGTGTGTGCAAAATTTACGCTTATTTATGATATTATTAGATATCAAAATCCCATTTTTTTCTGATTTTTATCATCCAACCATTTTTTCTTTCTTTCGTTTTGCCTCTTTCTTCATATATTCTCATCTTCCAAAGCAATTTTCTGTGTGTGCCCACAAATTCACTCTTCCATGAACTTTCTTTTATGAAGGTACGTTTTCTGAACCTGACTTTGGTTGTTGTAAATTTACTCTTTTTAGCTTCAATTTGCATCGAGATTTTGAATATTGTTTGCTTCTCCTGCCACCAAAAAAGAAGTGTAAGGTAATCATTGTGCCACATGCCCATTACTTGTTTTTCTTCTCTTTGCATTTTCAAGGAACATATTTATTATTTTTAAAACTGTTCACATTCCACACATCATGATTAATTGATATAATTAATTAAGGATATCTCTTCATCTTTTCTTTTCATTTGCAATGAATTTGTTAGTGATTAAAAACAAATATTGGGACGATAATACATTAATGTGGAGGATTTCGATGCAAAGAAGGAATATGTAATAATGAGCTTAGATGTTCAATTATGACAAACTTTCTTATTTTCAGGAGTTTGTATAGATTTTTTTTTGGATAAAGTTGGAGTAGACTTTTCATGTTATTTTTCTGAGTTTTTTTTTTATCATTTATTGTAGATACTTTTTTTTAATTAATTGTGATCATGTCTATGTTGTATCATATGTGATTGAGTTGAACTCGTTTCATTTTTTATTTGTATGTTCTAAGAAGAAGAAGAAAAAACCAATTGTACACATCATTTTAGGTTTGTGTAATTTTTTTAATTTTTTTTTGCTGAAAATTGATTTAATCCTCGTATACATATATATTATAAACACTCAAAATTTCTTAGTCATAATTATGATGCAGAAAAAAGGCCCCATATTGAGAAATACGATAGAATTAGATTTGCACAACAATAAAGCAAACAGAAATAATAATTACTAAGTCTTTTATACAAGAAACAAAAAAATAAAAGAGAGTGTAAGGTAAGATGGTTGATAACTTTATGAAAGAGTTTTAAAAAAAGGGTTTTATGAATAATATATCTCAAATAATTTTAAAAACAATATTTTGTATAAGAAAACTATTTTATCAAATCTTAATCATCATTTAGGATATTGAAAAAAAATATAATTTATAATACAACATATTAAGATATGTATGTTTTTTTTTTTAACATATTTATAGGTGAGCTTGGTAATTATATATGGCAACAAAAACAAAAGACACGAGTGTGGTGGGGAAGGAGAAGAAGGTTCCATCTTCAAATTCTTCAACCACAAGCACCAGGAAGACCGTAACAAGATCATCCTCAACGAACAAGGGCACTTCAAATCCCACATCGGAGAAACAAATCCCTAATTATCTAAAACCCACTATAAGTTCAAAACGTCTTGATTCCCACTCTTCTTTCAAGCTCCCTAAGAATGATCCTCCATCAAAACCCACTCTAAACAGAAGAAGATCTCTTGAACCATCATCATCTTCGAGAGTTCACAGACAAACTCATTCACCTTCTCCTTCAAGGCAACACAAAGCTCTTGTGTCCCCTGGTCCGCGAGAAAGGAATGGTCCACGAGAAAGAAATGTTCCTCTTCGAGCTTCAAGTCTTCCCAATAAAATTACTTCGAAACCTGCTTCTGATAGAGTTACAAAGACCCCACCAGGAAGAACGCAATCATCAAGTGGGAAAGTTGTTAAGAAGAGTAGTAACACTAATGCTTCTGCTTCAAACCCTAAACATGAGTCAAATAACATTTCAAAGAGTAGCAAAAGTGCTCAACCAGAAGAAGGTAAAGAGTGTGCAAGTGAAGTGGTTGAAGAAGTGGGAAAAGTGAATAATACAGAAAAACTGACACATCAAGTAGTTGACTCTGAACATGAAAATGAAAATGAAAATGAACATGGGCATGAGCGTGAGCGTGAGCTTCATCACGAGAAACATGGTAATGAAGAATGTGAGCAAGATCATGAAGATGAGCAGAAAGGGGATGACCATGGAGAGCAGAAACATGAAGATAATTCTGAAAACCATGATCATAAACACGAGCATGATTCTGAAGAGCGTGAGCATGATCCTGAAGAGAATGAGCATAATCATGATGATCATGAAGAGTGTAAACAGAAGCTTGAGGAGACAGGTAAACCTCATGTTGAAGAGGATAATGAGAGGGACGTTCCTAGTGTTTTGGAAGAAGAGAAACAGAAAGAAAATGATGATACAAATCAAACTGAATGCAACATTCCAGAGATTCATGATTCAGCAATTAAAGAAGTTGAGGTTAAAGAAGAGGAGGAAAAAACAGAAAGTGGAGTTGTAGAAGAAGTTTGTGAGAGTGAGAGCAACAATGAAGTGGAGGTAGTAAAAGAGAGAAAGGAGGTTGAAGAAGGAAGAAGTGATGCAGATGTTAAAGATTCAATGGAAGAAGAAAGAGAAAGTAAAGTAGAGAATGAAGGTGTAGAAAATGAAGCTCAAGAAGAAAAGGTTGCAGAGAATGAAGTTAAAGAAGAAAGAGAAGAAACAAGTGATGTTGTGGAAAAGGGCAAAGAAACTGAAACTTCTGTATCCAATGATTCCATTGAGGAGAAAGAGAGAAAATTGAAAGCAAGGAGGAATAGTGTAAAAGCATTGGCAGGTGCATTTCAAAATGTCATCGACCATCAAAAATGAACAAAACCATGTGTAAAATATATACGAGATAGGAGAATGAAGTAGAAAAAAGAAGAACAATACTTAAATTAAACACATTTTAATGTTTGTACCTTTCTTACACAAAGATGGGAAAAACATGTTAAACATTTGTTGGATTTTCTCAGCTAATTGAGTTTCACAAATGTATTCCACTAATTTACTTATGTATATATAATTACATAATTTAAATTCATACTTGTTATTTTAATTATTGTGTACTTGTAAATTTACACTTTAAAATATTATAAGATATTAGTTTTTTCAACATTCACGTGTTCATTTGAGTTATTCATTTTTCTATATTTGCATTTGGTATATTTATATACAAATTTTTACCTATTTCTTACTTATATCTTCATATTACTCACTTGAATACCAGAGTCTTCTGTAAGTGTTCTATCACTGATTGAAGCAAATGAATGAAAGAGAAAGGGTGGAATTTTCAGCTGTGTACAACATATTTAAGAAACACTTTCAGTGTTTCTTTAGCAAGAAGAAATCCAAATTAAGAAGTCTTCAAGACAGTTCCTACAAGTCCATAATCGACCAGAAAAGGAAAAAAAAAAACACGTAATACAATACAACATGTACTTCAAACAATGTCGACTTATTTAATAAAAACCCCAACACACAAATTTCACACATAAAAAAAAAAAAAAAACTTGAAAAAAAAAACATTAAATAAATTTATTAT
>Ga0214543_1001048_pt1 | contig 51630 bp, 29 predicted proteins | sample CNSS2metaG_FD_160094 | JGI IMG/M metagenome (GOLD analysis project Ga0214543, IMG submission 160094) | Root nodule microbial communities from cowpea collected in UCLA plant growth center, Los Angeles, California, USA - CNSS2 | ecosystem: Host-associated > Plants > Roots > Nodule | place: USA... | reverse complement strand
TATATATATATATATATATATATATATATATATATATATATATATATATATATATATATATAAACTCAATGGAGACAAATACAAATATAGAAAGAAAAACGAATTAATGTCATAAAAAAAAATACTAAATTGATAATTAAACCTTTTTGTTTTCATTAAATTGGATACATATTTTAATCGTTAATACTCATTGCACCAATACATTACTTAAAGAATCTAAAATTGGGTGAATATATAAAAACTTTATGTCTAAAAAAAGTTGAATGAATTTATAAATGGACTAAAATTTGTGTATAGATTTGAAATAAATTTGCAATAGGCACTTGCAGTTATTGGAAGATAGACTAAGTGGTAACACATCATCTTCCAATATGTTATAAGATGACTGAGTCTGTTTTGGTCAACTAACATCACTCTTATGTTTACCACCAATTATATATGTTTACAATTACTCCTATTTCCATCTTCACTTCACCACATATTCTTCATTCATCACACATCTTAGTCCTTATCTCCCTTTAATTCTATCACCACAACCACCACCTCTTTCTCCACCTTACATACCCTAATACCTACACCTCTTACCACAAACACCTACACATGCTCCACCACTCCACACTTTTTTCCTAATCATTTTGCCACTTACACCTTCTTTTGCTCCTTCTAAAAACACCATCCATTTAAATCCAAAATATACACATAAAGTCTCTTCAATTAGTCAAAAATAGAGTGAGGGTAATGGAGACACATGAATGCCTCCTCCTATTATTACACCTTTAAAAGATATACCTTTCGCATAAAGGTAATGGATGTGTGTGTCACACACATATTTGTCTAAAAACCAAAATTAAACATTTCAGATTTCATACAAATGTAAGAGTTTCCATGGCTTACGAAGCTTAAATAATTTCATCAACTCACTACTCGTTATGAACAAAGTCGAAGCTTATCCATTCTTTTACTGTGTTACTAATTAAGGATGTTTCCTGGTACTTAATCTCGGATTCATGTTGTCAATACCAATATATTACTTTATTCGAATGAAAAAGAAAAGTTAAATGTCTTTGTCGTTTTGGTCGTCGAACAGTTGGATCCTGTTACTTGTACAGAGTCCTCCATGCTTGCACAGTTGAGGAATACGATTTGTACCCTTATTGCAAACATGAGGGATCGGCTCGTGTATACATTTTGTCCTTACTCACGTTAATGGAATGTGAAAAATATGTTCTCATATTTACCGGACACTATTCTGCTTCGTCTTAATATATTCATTCTTATTAAAATAATATTTCTTTTAAACAATCTTTTATTTTAAAACAAGATTAATATATTATGTAAATAGATTGACTCCCTAATTTTATTCATATAACTTGTCGATGAAAATAAGATATTTTGAAAAGTCCAAGGTCTAGTATAATCTAGGTGTGAGTCTTAGTGACTATATAATGGACTCTAAGTCCATGATATTTGTTGTCCGAAGTCAAAAATATTTTAAACTTTTGAACTAGTGTTTGACTTTTTTTATTCTCTTGTAGTAGAGTGTTGTGAGAGATGTAGCTAAATTCTTGCTCTGGATAGTGTGAGTGTGTTGAGGTCAAAGTGTTGAGAGTACTTTTTGTGTGTTGTATAAATTTGTACATAATGATTATTCTCCATAGTCGTGGTTTCTCTTTGTATTTGGAGTTTTCACGTTATATGGTTCGGTAGGATTTTTTCTTAGTATGCTATGTGGTTGTAGCTTAGTCTGAATCTGATCTTCCACATCAGAAAAGATAAATTCTTTATTGTTAAAGAATGATCCTTGCAATGAGAAATTTGATGGAATGATCATTATTAGCATCATGTTGGTGGTGAATTTACAATTGGATTCATGGATGTACGAAAACGATGAATCGTGTTGTATCTGCAATGAAATTTGTGTGTGTCGATATGCTCGTAGATCAAATATTTATATTAACAAAATTATTTATAATATATCATATTTAATATAACTTCACAACGTTTATTCTAATATTTCAAATTTCAATAGAGAAGAAAAAAAAATATACTGACGGAGTGAATTCGATGCTAAATAATTCGTGAATGAGATTATTTTGTAATACCATGACTGTTTAATTTATTTAAATTTTATGTATAACCATCAAAATAATATCATTGTAAGTAAAAAATAAATGTATTGAATTGTGTTCTATAAAAACCTATAAGATAATGTAAATATCTCTCTCACACAATTACTCTATATTTAACATTTTAAATAAATAAATTAAAAATGCAGTCATGGATACAATTTTATTTTATTTTTAATTCTAATTTCAATAATTTTCTTAATTATTAATGAATTGTTAATCATTGTTTCTAATTTGTCTCATAAAAATTACACTAATATTTTGCTTTTTTAACAAATTCAAATGATTTATTTACTGAAATATTAAATATATTTTAAAAAATTGTTTTAAAAAATAAAATTTATTGTTACTATTAAAATGGGTGGAAATAGTTTAATTGTAATTATTTTGAGACACAAAAGTTATAATTATGCTCATATCAAATTTGTACAGAATTGTTTATAATTTAATGAGTAGAGATCCATGGGCTACTTCTTACTTTATTTTTTTATGCAACTACTTATTAATGTTAATGTTTATCTTATCTTAAATTGATTCTTCAGATCAATTGGATAATCTGCACATTCAATTCTTTATTAAAGACCAACCACATCTTCTTTTATAATAATGTACTTTTCAGTATAATCTTCTTTTCCATATTTAGTAATATATATTTAATAATTATTTAATTATGCAGATAATATTATGACAAAAATTTATAAGAAATTTACTCTTCAAATAAATTTTTTTTTTTTTTTTAAAAATCTTACTTTATTTTATAAAATATATACATACATTTAAATTATATATAGTTACATTATAAATTATGAATATTAATAATCATAATAAATTATAAAAATATTGTTTTTATCAATTATTAAAAATATTAATTAACATGATAACTACGTTATATTTTTAATTAAAATAAATTAAAAAATATAGGAATATACCTAATTTTTCATTTTAAAAATGAGTATTGTTATAAATTTTGAGTATAATGTGTAGAAACGTGAGTATTTTCTAGAAATAAAAAAAAAAAAGAGTCTTAAAAGTAACATAACATGATGAGATATATAATTAAAATAAAATAAAGTTTTAAAAGCATTCTCCAACTCTTGGTTGGGCTAATGATTTTCTAAATTACGTATATCCTGAGATTGTTATTAAAGATAATATATATATATATATATATATATATATATATATATATATATATATATATATATATATATAATTTGGGTATTGGTTTGATACAGAGATTGCTTTCGTATTCCAAGATGATAGGTACAAAATCAGGTTTCCCTTTTCTTCCAAAAGGAACTTGAATAACGAATATATCTGAATTGAAAGCTTTTGTAGCTTGTAAATCACCTAAATCCACCTCTTCCCACCAAATAAAAAGGACACAGCACCATATATTCCATCCTATAAGAGACAAAACTCAAGCAATAACTCCTTTAAAGAAGAGAAAGGTAATTTCAAAGTGTAAATATATATTCGTTGACTAGCCATATTTCTACTTTGAACTGCACCAAAAAAAAATCTAGTACTCTATCATCTCTGGATAAATCCAATTCAATATCATCATTACATATAACAAAAAAGATTTCTGGGTTTGTCGTCACTAGATGCATTAGAAGCATTTTGGTTCACATAAACCTACTGGGTTCCACGTTTTTGCAGGAGTCAGAGGGAATGAAATCTTTTATCTTCATTATCCAAGTTTACATTATGAAGCTCAAGCTGAATTAAGGAAATTAAATGTTTAATTCAAAATGAATTCTAGATTAGTTTTTGCCCAAATAATTTCAATCTGAGAAACAAAACCTCAATTGATTTGTCTAGAACAAGTCGGATTATTATATTTTGCCAAATATTTTTTTACAAAGTTTGTTTTTCATATAACCTACAACAACTTTGTTATTTGTTATTATGTTGTTAAGTTCTTTAGACAATCTCTTTTCAAAGAAAGTGATTGTATTTTGGATTTATGAGAAAGAATAATGAAAAGGAAATGATTGCTCATGACTTTATTGAAAATTATGCTCTACGGGAGTTATTTAGATTTGAGTCTTTTGTGGTGTAAATCTATTATTGTATGCTGCTTATACACTGTGAGATCTACCCAACATGCAAACTCTGGTTTGTTTATATTGAAGTGTTTTTGATTCGTCTACTCAATCTCACAATGAAGTGTTTTTGATTGAAGAAAGAAGAGGATCCAAATCACAAATATTTGGAGTCTTACGTTAATGTGTGTGAAATTGTCACATAGTTAACCTTTGACTCTAGCCCCGTGACTTGATAGATTTTCATATTGCACTCTCCAATTCCATATTTAGACTAAAAAAGAAGAGTGCGCGACCTAGCTAAAATGGCTTCATCACCCTAGTTGAATATCGCAATAGGCAAAGCGACAAAATGAAGCATCAAAAAGAAAATGCGTAGACCCGAGGAGTTGCAACTTGCAAGTGATGAGACATGTTCATTTTGGAGCTTTAATGATCGATCATGTCATAACAAGTCACAACTATATAAGCCATAACTAAAGTCTAAAGCTGAAATTTGTACGACAAAAGAAATGTTTATCACTAATTCAGAAAAAAAAAAAAAGAGAAGATCCACAGTAGAGATCATTATCCACATGGAGGGAGGCACAAAAATGTTTCAATGCTCAAATATTGATCTTGTTCTTAAAAACTCCTTAAGATCATAGCACTTTCAAGTTATTATTGATCATTAACAAAGTCATCATCATATATATAAGTTGGAGTATTCAAATTCACGTCAGAATAAGCTCAATTCTTACTAACTGCATCAATCATTATTCACATATGATCGAGTTTGGTTTACATAGAAACCAGAAAAAACAACCAACGTGCTTGTCACAACCTCTTATTATCTGAGTCTGTCTTTCGCATATATTCCATATCCAAGCGTGAGACAGAAGACTTTGCTTCCATCTTATCAATGTTTGTCACTAGGCTTTGCAGTTCTCCCATGTCTCTGTCACCCACTTCAAATCTATAATCATTACCAACATGGGCTTATTGAAAACGGATTTTTTTTAAAAAAAAATTGAAAAGAAAAAGTTATATAATTTAGATGGTGTTGATTAAGTTTTTCGAAAGGGTGTGTAAAAGCAGTCAATGAATATGCAACAAAAACAAAGAGATTAAGAACACTTTTTGTAAAGGTTTGGCTGAGAGAAGTTGTACTGGTTTGGGTTATATCTATATATCTATATATCAGACATTATGAAGGATCACTAATCCCTTGCTTTTGATTGAAATATCTTGATACACAGAAAAAAGTATAGATTTCATGAACATTTCCGATTTGTCGTTTTGAAATGGGAAAAATATGCGGATCCAGAAGTTTATTAAAGGGAATTGATGAGATTGTAACAATCTGTGTCCTGATTCTCCTGATTAAAGCTAAAGTGCGTGAGATACCAATGTCTCCGACAGGCAATGGTGCAGTGCAGACACCATAGCCAAGAGAAAGTGAACAGTAAAGCTTTCATTCAGAAGATGGTGGTGTCAAACACCTACTTTACTATGCTTATCTATGAAGAAATGCCACTAAATAAACTCAAGGTGGGAAATACTTCTGAATATTTATCTGTTGTTAGGTGAAAAAAATATTGTTAATTCAAAGTGATGTTCTTTTTCTCTTGAAAAGAAAAATCTCCCGTTCAGACTTCCACCTTGTTATTTTCCATGAATGTATTATTTATAAGGATATGGAAACAATGATCGGTAAGTAAGTACTTTATTTTGTTTTAATTGATACAAGGATATGAGAGGAAATAATTAGAGAAATATTTAATTTCATTATCAATAATGAGATTAGAGGTGACACTAAAAGATTAATCAAATTATCCTTTTAATTTATATTCGTCCTTCTTATTACAAAAAACAACATAATAAAATTTAATAATAAAATTTAATAACGCAAATAATAATTTATTATTGTTATAATAAAAATTTATTATTTTTAAAATTACTATTAAAAAATAAAAAAACTCTTCATGTAAATAAATTATTTTTTATTTTATATATTAAATTTATTTTCATGCAAAATATATTATATTATTATTTTTTATAAATAATTTTTTTATATTTTCAATCATTCAATAAAATTTACAAAAAAATATTTCTAAACTATTTATATATAATTTTATATTACACATAATAATACGGATATTTTGGTAATCTAACTTTTTTATTGATTAAAAGTGTTTTTAATATGTCACTTCAGTTAATCCAATCACAAACTTTTGCAAACTCCATTCTCTCATTTATTCTAAATTCACTTCTAAAACGATACTAACTTCACTATCTAATCCTTCCGATTTCTCCCACTCCCTCTCATTCTAATTATCCTTCACAAAAGAACACAACCTTTATAATTCATTGCTTTTTTCTTTCATCAATCTCCTGCACTATTAATAATATTATATTTATTTAAAAACAATTAGTCTATAGGCAATTAATCGAGTTGTTATATATTTTTTTTTCAATACGTCATTCTTGGAAAGAAAGCAAAGAGGGACTATACATAACAAATTAATGTTCTCTACTTCAACAAAAAATAAAATAAAATTTTACCAAAAAATTAATGTTCTCTTAAAACTTAAATTTGTTTCAAGATTAATTCCTTTTTTTTTTCATTTCATCCTCTTTGTAAATTTTTAATTATTTGCATTGAAATAAATAAATCTTAAATACCTTCATGAGATAATAAAATGATAAAAATATAATTTTATAAAAAAAATCCAAAAGAATTAGTTCAATTACATGTATTATTTTATTACTCTAATTATTTTTTTACACAAAGCCCTTTTATGGATCATACAATATGCTTTTTTTGTCATTTTATGTTGCAATAAAACTTAAATAAATTACCAGATCATATATATGCATATTTATAAATTGTACTATAAATAATATAGACAATTTTTTTTATTTGATTACTTTAAAAAGAACTAAGAACATAGATTAATGTGCAATTTATTAAGTATCGGCTTCGAGATATTAATTACGACCTCAATCTTGTGGATAGACTTTCCTATTGAGTTGTTTTTGGAAGAGTGGAGTAGTTGTATAAGGCCCACGCCAAAGTCAGAAATCCTTTTTATATTTATTTATTCTATGAATAAATTTAAAATCTAGAGTTGATAAAATTCAATTTCACTACATCAAGTATATACATAGTCTTTTGTTTTTGAGAGTTAGTATATAGTGATGCATTTTTAGATTTATGTTGTGTAAATCAAATGGGCCATAACCCAAACAATGTTTTTCTTCGCTGATTTCTTTTCTCTCTAAGTTTCTCGAGAAATCCCTCACTTTATCTAATTTTTAATATTTTGATATTCATCTTAATTTTAATTTAATGTATTTATCTTAATTTTATATTTCACCTCTAAATTATAACCGTTTCGTAAATTTTACTAACTATGTTTATTTGTTCTACATTTTACTATCATGTTTTTTCATTTTTAATTATGTATTTTTATCAATTTTATTTTTATGCTAAATGTATACTAAAGTAGTGACTTTTTTCTTTTATAAAGTAATGTTATTTTAATCACAATTCTTTAAAAAATAACATTACTTTGTAACACATAAATTATTTTAATATACAGATAAATTAATGCAAATTTTTATCTTTCTCCACCAAAAGTATTTATAAAAGAAATCGTGGAAATACATTCGTAATTTCTGTTAATAAACTCATTTGAATAAGCCAAAACGACCTAATATTTGAAACGGAAAGACTGATTAAACTAAAAATAAAACTTTAAGACTGATCTGATTAGTCTATCAGTTCAAAACTTACAATACACACAAATTCATTTAACTCTTTTAGTTTGAGAAACTAGAAATACTCACATGAGTTTCAAACCTTTGGTATTGTGAATATTGAAAGAAATATATAAGTTAAATATTCATTAAGATAATGTATATATATAATTTTAGTAGCATTTATAAATTCTAAGTCCGGTCATAAACTAATATCCAAGATAATTAATCCCAAAAAGCTATGTTATGGTGGGTAGCGCGCATGAAGTGATAAAAAAAAATGAGAAGCACACATTTTTTGGTACAGTAGACATCATCTCAATAACAGTGGTTTGTTATCACGGTCATGGTATCATGGTATGTGTCTTAATTTAAACAGGTGAACATTCAGAAATGAGTGCAGTTATGTAACATGTCTACCAGACAATCCCTTATAATTGTATTTTCGAGTGAGTTTAATTAAGATTAGTCTGTGTATACATGGAACCTAGTTATGATTAATGTAGGTTTGTTGAAGTAGGAAGGGAAACATCCCATTTGAATGAGTGGATATTGTTTAGTTTTGCACAAGAATTAATGTTTACTTAGCTTTGGAATCTTAAGACCAAGTGACTGATACGGTAACAGGACGTAGTTTCTTGGTTCATTCTGTGTCTGCGATTTGCAGACAACCCCTTCCGCAATCATAGCCGATGACAAGATTATGATCCCTCAATCATGTTTTACCATTAAACTATTCAAACCCTATTCCGTGATGGGGATTTTGTGCCATTACAAATACCTCTCTGGGTTGAACGCTTCCATTTTTATTTCTCTGCTACTCAACAATTTTATAAATAATTAACCTTTTTGCTCTTGCACAAAGAAATTACATATTTTATAACTCCGTCACCCATGTGCTTGGCCCAGTCAACACATTTGTAAAATCACTGAGCCAGAATAATGGAGAGAGAAAGACAGATAGAAGAGGAGGTTTGGTCATAATTAATAAGGGCACCGTTCCAAAGACAGAGTACAGAGCTACAACCATCTGTTTCTTTCTCCATTCTGGCTATTGACCATAGTTGATGAAATTGAAGGCATAGCATTCAATACGAATCAGTTCTGGAACTGTCACTGTTAGTAGTAGTAGTAGTAGTTGTTGTGCTGTAACGACACAGAGAATCAGAGAGATGGATTTCAAAAGGGAACAGTACGAAATTCACTACATATCGACATGTAGGAATATTGTGCACAAGTCACCCTGCCTTTTTATTTATTTCATGATTCTATTCAAAGTGAGGGTGTACGGTGCAGGGTGAAACGTAGAGTTGTAGGAAAATAAAATAAAATAAAATTTATAATTAATACATACACCTGAGTGACAGAGTTGAAAATATTATTTTTTGGGGGAGGGGTATATCTGGCAATGCTCATGTCATTGCGTGCTTTGCATTGGGACGAAAGGTAATAATCCACATCGTGTAAATTCAATTAACATGATGAGAAAAAATGGATTATTGGTTGGTCTGCCATTATTGATTGAATAAAACCAAATTGAGTAGGCTTTGTACTGATTATTATATGTACATATGGGCAGACAGATATGCATTGGTTCTATATTAATTACTAGGTAGATTATTGTACAAAAATTTATAGAGTGGATGATAGTAAGTAATTCATACGAATGGTTGAATAGTGGTTAATTGATTTCGTTAAAATGGGTTGAGTGTCCAATCCTGAATGGACAGATAGTGGCATAGGTATATATAGCACGCTCTTGATTTAAGACAAAAACGTAAAAATAGTCTCCAATCATGTTCATTGTTTAGTCGAGTCAAGATGGTTTATCTTCCCCATTTTGTAATTCCAAAATTGGAACATTGATGGAACACTGCATGATTTGAGTTTAAACTCCTTGTTGACAAGGGGTCACCACAACAACAACAACAACGCTACTTACAACAATTTTCTCATTACATACATGCTTATTGCAAACGTTCACTCATTTTCAAGAGACAGAAACAAAGTTAAAATACAAAAAAACCTGATTAATCTTCTTGGTGGGTTTCATACGGGGTACCCCATAACATTATTTTTTGGCCATCGACCGACAAAGGATCCAAACTCTGCCATTAATGAAGGCGACAACCTCTTTGATTCTCCATTGATCTTGCAGATACATGTCCCTCTATCTCACTCAATACCCTCACTCTTTCACTCAATATACTACTATTTCTGTCTGCAGGAACAGTGAACCTTTCACCCTCTTATATTACATAAACATCCTCTCTCACCCCCCCCACTTCGCACCCTATATCCTTTCCTCTCTATTGCTTTCTTTCCCACACTACACTTACTGCCACTATCTTCTATGGCCATGAATTTCCACCCCAATTCTTCTCTTCACCTAACTCAGCCAGATGATCAGATCAATCACCTCAATCTTGATCTTCTTCTTGAACCTTCTTCCTCTTCCTCATCTTCTCCTTCCCCTATAAGTCCCATTGAACCCAGGATATTCTCATGCAACTATTGCCAGAGAAAGTTCTACAGCTCTCAAGCGCTAGGGGGTCACCAAAATGCTCACAAGCTCGAGAGGACTCTTGCCAAGAAGAGCAGGGAAATGAGTTCGACCATGCAGTCTTACGGAGCACCGGAGCAAAGATCAAACTTCACTCCTTCGCACCATCTTGGTCGTGCTCTTGGGGTTAACGTTGTGGATAACCAAGGACAAACTTATGTGAGGCTCGCCGGAAGAAAAGAATACAGCTTTGGACCCAATGAAGGGGTGGGTTCTTGGTCCAGGGGTTACGCTTCCGAGCATGTTCAGGAGGATATTGGGCAACTTGACTTGTCGTTGAGGCTTTGAAACTTTGAAATTTCAACATGTGAAGCTCTGTCATCTATAACATCTTGCTTCTGTGACTATGAGTGATAAGATGAATATTATGAACCGTTCTGAATTAATTTCTGATTATGAATGTAGCAAATTAAACAATGCCCCAGTTATACGCGGAGTTAGCTATAGAGAGGGGCTATCTAGTTAGGGGTCTGTGGGGGAATCAATCGTGTAACAATTTGAAGTGACACTTTTTAGAAGATCAGGACGTGCCAGTGCCCATTTTTTTCTTTACAAGGTAAAGGAAGCTTTATTTCAGGTTACATAGGTTACTATATTCGTGACTGTGGCTATCTTTATGGTTTACTTTTGTACCTTTTTTTGTACTGTAAGAATGCCAGTATATCTATTATTCAATTTTTTCACATATTTTTAACATTAAAATAAGTTTCATAAAGAAAAAATGGTCGTGAAATTCAAACACTGCACCAGACTAGTAGTGTAACTAATTATCAGAAACAAACCAGGCTACCATTTTCCATAGTCTAAAATTCCATGCAATGTTTTTAGGGATTTCCATGCTTCCATGCCGCATTGTTTGTTCTTTTGTTAATATTTCTCTAACATGAAAGAGTTGCAGATGCACATAAATAGTTATGTTGCAATACTGCGTAGATAGATACACTCAGTTTCCTTGAGATTTTATGCAGGCAATAACACTTTCCTGCAGTTTCTGGACTCTTAACACGAGAATACAGTTTGAAAAGTATTTCATTTTCACATGTTATTGTTGGTGGAAAATCAAAGTTTTCAATGTGTATAATAAATAAGTTCCTTAAAAGTTCTATGTGCATTTAATTATTTGATACTACCAAATGTCTCCTTCAGAAAGTCATCTATAGTTCTGAAGTGCAACAGTTCTTGATTCTGAAAAACGAAAGTGTATCATTTTCCTTGGCTTCGCCATCAAGCTTTACTTAATTAAACAAGGGCTTAACAAGAAAGGGAAAAACAAATGACTGTAACAAGGTTCTTAGTTTCTTCTGACATTGAAATGAACCTGAACTAATGAACATGTTTGAAACTAGAAAGAAAAAAAAAAGTAATTGAGATATATATACCTGTTAAAGTAGTGAGATAGAAGAGACATATGTAGATGATGTTCTAAACAATGATCATTGTCTCTGGTCTGGTCCTTCACCAAACACATGCAGTAGTCTACGGCTCTCTCTATCACGGGCTTCTTATGTTGGAGATAAACGAATAATTGGTGTTTATTTTGGGGAGTTAGGGTGGAGTTTAATTTAATGCGTTGAAAATTGGTACAAAACAATTATGAAGTGAATTAGTTATGTGCATATTGAAATCGTATTTTTTTGGTGCGCATAAGTTGCAGAGTTGGTGCTTCAACAATTGTGCACTGGACGTGCTTCCGTTACATCACGATGGAGTGCAGGTTGCATTATTGCATTGCTTTCAATTTATTTGTGGTTCTGCTTATGCCGTACAAATTGAGCGTTCAAAGAAAAATAAAATCACAGTCTCCATTTTTAACAAAAAAAATAAATAAACATAAAGAAGTCACTTACCACACTTTAAATATTAAATATACAAATTAAACTCAAATCCAATATTTGACTCAAGATCAATATATCCAATATTATGTATCACTGTCAAAATAATATATTGTCATTTTTTATACCAATAAATCTAATTAGTAACTTTTGGTAGAATCCATTTTCTTAATCAAGTTTATAAGATTAGGAGTATTTAAAGTATTCACGTGGACTACCAGAAGATGAAACATTACGAATTCGTCTCAATATATATGAAATGCTTAATATTTTATTATTTTACGTCCTTATTTGATTTTTTTTTATATATAAGAGTCCATACTTAATAGAAATCTTATATTATACAATGAAATTATACAACGATTTAATTTTTCACTGATTTCTCAATCGCGTCATATATATTTATCTCCCAGTTTTACTATTCCTCTTGTTTCTTGAATTGTTTAAGCTTTATTTGAAATGTTAAGTTTTATTTTAATTAATTGAAAATAATTTTATTTATTAAATTGTTATTTAAAATCGATGAATTTGTAAAGAAAATGTTTTAATCAATCAAAACATTATTGTAATATGTTAATTTAACTGAAATATTTCAAACTATTCATATTTTAATATGTTAAAACTATAATGAATTAAAAATATGTAACAAGACATCAACTTCTATTTTAATGTACTAAAATTAATGTTAATCTAAAACTAGCTGTTTTATATAAGAATTATCTCCATCTTCAATTAATTTGGAAAAAATGTTCTAGATCATTTCAAAACTTTGTGATAAGCTATATAAGTTTAGAAAAATACTTTCAGGAGTTCATTAACTAAATTAATCGCTTCAAAATCATAAAGACGCATCGAAAATGATTTTGTATTTACAAATTTCTCATCTGGTTAGGAATCACAATGTGTTAAAATAGGTACTATGAGTATCTACATTTAGAGATGACAAATAAATTTGTGATCATGGATATTCTTCAAATTTATTTTCATTTTAAATTGAAATTTGTATGCGTATGAATATTATCTAGATTTTTCAATTAGATATGGTAATAAAAATGTGTATGTGTGTATGTATATATTTGTCATATTCTCGTTCTCATTCCCATCTTCATCTCATTGATGTTTATGTTAAAATTTTCATATAAATTTGACACTTATCATATTTTAATTGATCATATTTTGTAAGTAGACAATTTATTTTAACTTATAATTACAAAATGAGGTACTAAAAAGAAGAAAAATAAAAAATTAATGATTTATTATGATTTTGCAGCTATTTCTTCGAGAATTAAAAATGATGTAGTTGAATCCCAAAATTCTCGGCTGAGCTCCAGTAAGGCGGTCAGGGAAGGATCCAGAATATGACTTTTGGAGTTGAGCCACAACAAAATGGTGATCAACACTTAAGGTGGTGCATGACTGAGTTGAAAGAATTCTCTTTTTTATCATCGAATTAGTTAAATCAAGCTTAAGGAACATTCTTCACCGTTTGTCACATTTTACAAAATGATTCATCAGTAATCACACGTAAATGAATAAAAAATAGTCATCAAATGACTTTGCATAATATTTTTTTTAACACTGCCTTAAAAATGTACTACCACGACATGGAAGGACTCAAGTAACAGGTCTCTGAAATGAGTTAAGCCAACCAACTCACTTGAAGTTTAAAAGAGATAATAATAATTTTATAGAATCAACGCATAGGAAAAATATTACTTTTCATTGTCTGAACAAAGACAGGGAACGCTTATAAATAAGGTGTGGAGTATCTAATCTTGTTCAAACCAGGAACAGCTAGTAAAAAGATGATATTTTTATTTTTTTTTCTGTCAAACATTGAATGAAGTGGTGTACCGATTTTGAAGAGTTAAAATAAAAGATTATTATTATTATTAGGTTAAAATAATGGAACATGATTAAGAAGGTTGGAGAAAATGTTGATTAGTTATGGAAAAGAAAGACTTGGTTGAATGGTGTAATAATTAGTTATTTATAATGGCAAAGGAAAATGGAATTGCAATGAAGGTGCAAAGATATGTGGAGGGACTTAAAATGTCAAATGTAGAAGTTAGATGGATGATTAGTAAAGCAGACAGGGATTGTTGCCAAGTACTTTTGAAAACTAGGTAAGTGGGTTGGATACGGTCGGCCATGATTCCAAGTTATAGAGTTGTGAGGGGCCATGTTAGGTGTCTCTTTAAGGTTCTAATGTAATCCTCGTGTTCATGCTCCTAAGTATATAGCACACAAACATAACATATATTATATATATATACATAATAATCATCATTATCATTATCTATATCTATATCTCTCCATTGTGGTCCATAGATCCTTGACTAGGAGTCCTTATGGTGGGCCATGTTCTTTGTTACTTGCTTAATCAACCACTTATCATCGTTTCATTGTTTAAGGTAGAGGTCCGGTTTGTGATGTGTTTCTTTTTTTTAACCGGTTCACCTAAAATCAAGCAACAAATTCACTCTCTTTCTTCTTCCAGTTAAGCTGCTCCTTCAAGTGCCTTCTGGACTTTAGCCTTTTTAAATCACTTACTACACAAACTTTCTCTTTCAACGTTCCTGTCAACATGCTCATCTTTCATTATACTTTTTTTTTTCTCATGTATTTATCTATCAAATTAGAAACTCTTTTTCTCCAAATCTGGTGTCTGCGCCATGCTCCACTCTTCCAAAACTTTCATACAGTACAAAAAAAATCTAAGAGTTTATAGATTCAACGGTAAAATTAAATTAAATTAAATTAAATTACCAAGTCGCATAATGTTTTGATTTGAGCGACAGTGTTTGTTTCCGAGGGATTTTTACTGGAAATCAACCCTGTTGGGTGAAAAAGAAGGAGGAAACAATTTGACACGTAACGGACACTGATAAAAGATTGGCTTTCACAAATGTGGTGTTGGAGCAAAGAAAGCTGTATCCAACAAGTAACAAATTAAAGCAATGTGTCAAAGTGATTCCACTAAATTTCATTAGTGTGTCATTATCATTTAGTTTGCATGAACCATGTTCCTTCATGTGATCATAATCTGGATTATGTTCCTCTTTCTGAATTTGGGTTATCCTTTTTCTTTTTGCTTCCGTTTCCTGTAAGATTTGGTTTCCTCTCCATCGGTTTTTGCCTTTTTCGTTTAATACACACTGCTCTTGCACTCTGCATCCATCATCACTTACAATCTTAAACCGTCAAAAACCTATTATTAATCTCTATGCTCACCTCCTTATTATAATATTCAATCTACAACCATTATTATCTCTTTAGTTTTCTAATTATCATGAATTTAATATATCAATTAAAACCAACAAATAAATTAACTATGACCGAAAAGTGAATCAACCGATTGATTTAAAAAAATATATACAAATAAAACTATTATCAATTTTTTGTTTCCTAAGAGGGACAAATTATGTCCATTAAATAAAATTATAAAACTTAAGATTAAATGACAAAGGTTTTTTTTTTGGAATAATAAATAAATTTCAAACAAGATTTTTGAAGTTTTTTTCAAATTCGAAAATATTTTTCAGAATATTTATTTCGATTTCTATTTTATAATTCGAATCTGAAACACTCATTTTCTAAGTTTTTTATTTTAAATAACCCAAACAAATTTTTTTCCGTAGTTATTTTCTCTTCAATCTTTCACCTCCCATCATAGGGATTTTGTCCTCAATTCTACACGGCTTTGTTTAAAAGAAGAAAATAAAGCGCTGGGAGAGAGGTGCAGAGCATTTCACGGTGCAAGGGAAGGGAACGTAAAATTAGGGTTTTGAGATTTTTAATATATTTTAATAAAAGGTTAAATATGTTTTTCTCCTTCAAATATTCACAGAAATTTAAAATTAGTCCCTCTTCGAAATTTTTGACCAATTTAGTTATTTATCTTTAGAAATGTGTGAATTTAATCTTTTTAATCAAATTGTGTTAAGTTTATATAATATTTCAAGCACAATTCACCATAGTATTTGAATTATTTACAACGCTTGATATATTTTTTCTTCAATATTTCAATATTAATTCAAATATTATCATAAAACGTTTTTGAAACGTCAAATCAACTTAACAAATCTTGGTTCAAAGAACTAGATTCACACATATCTAAAAATGAATGACTAAATTGATTAAAATTTTTGAAGAGAGACTAATTTCAAAATTTAGTGAAACTTGAGACACCAAAAACATAATTAATCCTTTAATAACTGATAAAATGGGAATAATATAATTTATGGGGGTGCAGGAAGAAATAAGATAAGTGGAGGTGCAGTAAGTAGCAGCCCCTTAAGTCATGAAGTTAGGTCCAAATATCCCAAACAGAATTATATGCTACAGTACTAGTTTTTCTATTTTGAAGTCATCTAGATCATTTACGAAAATAAATTGTATATATTTTATGGAATAAAAAAACTCATCAGACATCCAATTTTTACATTTTAGATACTCCTAAATATAGAATGGGATTCAGGGTGAATTTTATTTTAGGTGTATAAAGAAATATTCAAAAATACTTCATAACCAAAAAAAGAAAAACATCTGGACCCAACTAAATATAGTTTGGGGATATTTCTCTTGGGCTTTTTATTGTTTTATTAAACAATTAGACGGTATCTATAACAATATATAAAAGAAATTTATTTTTTTGTGTTCATATTTTAAAATACTAAATTTATCCTTTAAATATAGTAATTTATTAAATTTTTAAAAATTAACCATTATTTTTACAAATTTTTTATAAAATCGATTATATCTGCTTCTTCTTTTTTTATTTATTAATGGTTATTCTTTCACCTATTCTAATATATTTTATTTTATTTTATTTTTAATAAATATAATTTTAATGTTAATATGGTCATTGTAAAATAGAAACAACTAACCGTTATAATGTCATATATTAAAATAAAATTTTCTTCCATTTTTCAAAATAAGTTTGAAATGTGATACAAGATTAAAAATAATGGACTAAAACGGAAATAAAAAAGAAGTCTTCTTTTTAAAAATATAAAATTCACCATAGATATCACTATTTATCATGACATCTTAGTTAGGGATGATATGTTAAAGCACATCAATTATTTACTAGAAAAACATTATTAAAAGTAAAGATAATGACAAAAAAACATGCAAACATAGAGTTAAACATGTAAAAAAAAATGACAAACTTCTTTCAGAGAAACTAAATAAGCAATGACGGAATTAAGATATGACAAGGGGAGCCACGGCTCCCCCATTTTTTCTTTTTTTTTATATATATTTATATATTTTTTAAAATTATATTATATATTATTTATATTAAGATTATATTATGGAAAATTATAATAAAAGATAAAGTAAAAAAAATTTAATAAAAACATTAATTTATAAAAAGAGATTAGGGTTTTTTTTTTTCTACTATAAGATCTTTCCACCATGTAAATTATCATGAAAGTATGTGAAGAGAGATAAATACAAAGAGATAGATAGATTGAGAAATAGAGGTTGGAAACACATAGATTGAGATTCTTGTATACATTCTTGCATGATCTCTCACAAATCAAGGTTAGTATCTTATTATGATTTATGTATGTTAATTAGTTTATGATTCTTTTTAGGATGTTTCTTCCAAATTAAGTTTATCCCAAATTAATATAAACCCTAATTATGATTTTAGGGATTCTTTTATGAAATTGGTATGAACCCTAATTATAATTTTTCCTAAATTATTATAACCTTTGATTATGAAATTTAGGGATTTTGTGTTTTTCGCTACTTATGGTAATTTTTTTTTAAGTTTTGAATTTATACAATATTGCTTATTTAATTAAAGTAATATGAGTTTTGTTATGTTTTGCATTGTGATAATTGTGATTTGTGAATATAAATTTTATTTTTTTCTAAATAGGTGAGAGGTGATAAATTTATATTAGAAAGATTATGATAAAAAGTAAAAAAATTGATTCCTTTTTTTCAAAGAGGAAGATTTGTGATGAAGATGAAAAAGAAATGCATTTACGTTAACTAAACTTGAGAAATTTAATAAGAACCAAGAATTCTCTAAAGTTCTCAGAGTTACATATAATGAATTTAAAAATTCATTAGAACGTGATATGGGAAAAACGACATCAAATTTAACAATACCACCAAATCAAATTGATGAGATACGAATGACTGATCTAAAATGGTATTCATGAATTGATATCATGATATAATAGCATGATATAATAGCGAATGATAGTAATATTTTTTTGAATTTTACTATTATGCGTGTTTGTTTTAAGGAGAAGAAATGAAGAGAAAAAAATGAATAGTTTTTTTTTCTAAAGAAAAATTATATATAACAAATCTAATTTGACCCCCTTACAATTTTAGTCCAAGTTCCGCCACTGTAAACAAGTCTAGCTAACTATGATGAAAAAAAATCAAAACAATCATATATGACATAACATCATATTATCATATTATTTATAGTAATTTTATTTTCTAATCCTAAAGAAACCAATTTATTCATGTAATAATTTTCCTCTCTAAAAATATGAAAACACACTTAAACTCTATTTGTTTCATATCTCCATGCATTTATTCTATCCCCTTTAATAGACCAAGTAGAAAAAAGAAAAAGTTTTACACAATCATACATAATCACTTTTCAATCAAACACGTATAAGTCAATCTCCAAAGAATGCTCAATAAAAAAGTAGCTTTCATGATTTTAACATATAAAGAATTTTGCACTTAAAAAATAATAATAGAGAAACTACCAATATTTATACATTTATGCTTTAAAAACCTTGAGTGCCTCAATTTTGCCAAAAGTATACAACTATAAGTGAATTCATAGACTAATCTAACAATATACTTTATTTTCCACTTGATTTATCACATTTAGAAATCTCTTAACTTTTTGAAGAATAAATTTTAGACCAATTAATCATGACTAAATCTTATTTATAAACCAGATTTATAAATCTTTCCTATTATTATGTTAGATAATTTATAAACATAAAAACAATAAGAAAAAGAAAACTAGATATATCATTATAAGAAGAACGAGATTTAGAATAAAAAGGAATAGAAACTCCAAAATCATACAAAGGTAAAGTTGTCAAAATGGGTTGAAACTCGCGAGCCAACCTGGCTCACCACGAGTTCGGGCCGGGTTGGATTGAAATTTTTTTACAAATTTCAATACGGGTTGATTTTTGACCCGGCTCATCCGGGTTGGACCCGTGATAAGCCAAGTTGGCTCACCAACCCACAGATAAAAGGGTCACACAAGTGTTTTTATTTATTTTTATTAAGTTGGGCTTTACATTTGGGTCATCTTAAGTTATTTTTTTATCCAACACATAAATAATTTGTATTTTTTTTATTTTTGTTTGTATTTGGATTGTATTAAAGTTTATTTAGATTTTAATTAGAATTACAATTTAGTTTTGACTAAAAAAATAAATAAAACTAATATTTTTTTTAATTAAATGAACTCGTGAGTCAACCCGTTTAATCTGTCAACCCGTGATGGACCGGGTCGGATTCGAACTTTTTTGACTCACTAAAAAGTGAACTGAGTTGAATTGACTCACTAAATCATCAACCTGTAAGGTCGAGCCGGGTCAGACCAAATTATCCATTTTGACATCTCTATAAAAAGGAAATGAATATGTTAAAAAAAAAGACTCGAAATTTCTAAAATGAGATTTTTAATGTCTAATTAATTCAAAGACTTGATATTCTTAAATTTTATGCAGCTTTCCTTCATAAAAAAAATAAAATAAAAGATAAGACTAAACATTAAATGTGTGCATTATTCTGAACGGCTCTGATAGCACATTCGATGTGGACCAAAAAAAGATAAAGAAAATAGTGTTTAGTCTAAATTTGAATTTGCTTCTCTCTCTCTCCCTGTCAGGCAAAGATTATTAAAAGATATCTTTAATTTGTTATTATTAAATGCGAGAGTAACCACTTAGTTTGGGTCGATCATGAATATGACAATGAAACATGACACCAAACTCTCTTTGTAGATCAATAAAAATGGTGGCCACCATATCTCACTCTTCTCGCACACTCCATTCACCATTCTGCCCCAATTTTCTCACAAACTATTAATAGATTCCATGTACCGTACGACAACTTTAATATCAAAACCATATGTTCACCAAAAATATAAACTAAAGATGAAAAATATAAACTTCTCATCTTTGTCCACACTTTTTTCTATTTTTTATTTTGTCTTCTTGAATAAATATGGAGGAATTTTTCTGCACTTTCTTGATTTAAAGAGCCCTCAAATATCTAATTAAGTGTGCGTCTGTTTTTCCTATTATTTTTGTTCTTTCAGTGTTATTAATAATGAAAAAGGAGATAAATTGTTATTATCTTTCACTACTAAATAAACTCATATTTTTTGTCAATTTTATTTTGAATTTTTTTTAAGAAATACTTACAAATTTTGTTGACAAAAAAAAATTACAAGAAATTGTTACCAATTTTCTTGCAAAATATTTTGTATAAATACTTTTTGTAACAAATTTTATAAAAAATAGTTATAAATTTTATAATTTTGTAGGAAATGATTATCTACAAAAGAACTACCTCCAATTAAAATTTTTAAAAATAATGACAGAAAAAATAAATTCTTGTAAACTTTTTTAACAAATTTTAAAAAAATATCTCATGTAATATGAGAATTTCTAGTAATGTTTGCATATTTTTCTAAAAGAGTGATACGTTAATATTAATAATGGGTCGACCTATAAACTTTTAAAAGTTATATATTACCCAATATTTTCTTTTATTGCATGTAGAATTTTCAGTTTATATTTAGGTATCATGCCTTCCGTTTTGATTTTATTTTTGTACTTCAAATTTCTTATCCTTTATCTTTATTTAATAACTACCAAGATGTATATATGTCGTTACACAACATAGAAGTTGTATATGTTTATAGTTTTTACAATTTAGATATCTGGTTATCAATGTCTTCGTGGCATATTTAATCTTTTTCCACCCAATTATACAATAATGTTTAAAAGTTTAACTTTTACCAGCTTAAATAATTATTTTGTTTTAATAATATATGATTTTATTTCCTTTGGTTCTCTTTATTTTTTAAATTATTTTCATTTCAGTCCACGAATCACAGTATAAAAAATAATAATAATAATAATAATAATAGAAAATGAAAAAGGTTTAAAAATATAGAAAACCAAAACACTCCACTAAAAGGTTATGCTCACTTTTTTTTTTTCACTCTTGTTATTCATGAAATTGATTCTTTTTTCTTTCTATTTTTCTTCCCTTGTTTTTGTTTCTTTCCTCACATTCCTTTATCTGGTAAAAGAGAGCAAGAAGATGATACAGACAGGGAAAACTCAAGAAGCAAAAGAGAAGGAAAATACACCAACGTAAAAGCATCTAACAACAAACTCTCCGAGATTTTCTTCACAAAGTTTCGTCATATATATTTTTGCTTCATGTTGAAAACTTTCCAGAATACATTGAATTAAAAAAAAAAAAAGTTTCCAGAACACGAAGAAGAAGATACTAACAATAACAATAACAGTGATGATCATGACGTGCTCTTCAAACGCAGGAACCACTTTGGGGAATACATCCTGAACACTCTGTAGGCTGAGATGGTGGATATCAGAGCCATCAAGATGGACGCTACATAGCCACAGAGGAACGCTCCTCCTATTTGGATGCAGAATCTCGTGAATCTGTCACAAACCTTTACCCACTGAAACGCTTCTGACCCTTTCACTGCTATCATCGATGCTCCAACTGATGCAGTGTTTGTTCCAAATGTAATGTACGCAGCAATCTGTTCACAAATTTTAACACAAACTCATATTTCTAACAATTTCTCCAATCACCACACATTCAATTTCGCAGATTTAATCTTTTTTTTACCTGATCCAAGAATAAAGAAATCCAAGCCACGTACATATCCGACCCTTTCAAGTTTCCTCTGGAGCAAGTTGAGTGTTTGCATAATTGAAGCAGATTATAACCTGCAGCCGCAGATGTAGCATACACCAAGATCCTATACAAACACAAAATTCCTGGGTCTGGTTCAGAGAATATTGAGAGAAAAGACATAAAGAAGAGGAAGAGAAGGGTCTTACTTGAGAGCATTCAAGTCATTGTAGGTAGCTTTTTTCTGAATACCCAAGAATACAACCTTGGTTTGAGTATCAAAAGCAACCAAGCATGTAGTTAATACCAAAAACAGTATTGCTGATAACCTTAGACACACTTCTCCTCTCGCGATTCGCAACTTCATTTTTTTTTGGATGAGATGAATCGATTCTGTCCTGTGCTCTTAACTTTTTCTCCACTCTGAGCTTATTTATGGAATTGTAGTTTACATGTTGACCTCACAATTCTGGCTCAGAAGTATACACGAGTGTGGTGTGTATCGACCCCATCAACGATTACCTAACTTTTATTATTACCCATCTTATCACAACTAGATTAGTAGGTGGATTGCTATCTTTTTGTGTACTTATTGTGACCCAAATAAGTGGTTTTTAAAACCACTCATACACACTCACATTGCAGTTGTATGGTTTTAAGGTATTCTTTCTGGCTGCCCATGGAAAAATTAAAGTGATGGAGACTCAAGAGTCTGAGGTTTTCTTACTACCAAGAAGGTTAATTTTAACCATTTTTTTCTTCCTTTGGAGAAAATTAGTTACTCGAAAGAGATGTTTAATTTGTCATAAACTAGTTTTGAACATGAAGAAGATTAGTTATATAAGTGAGGAAACTATACAAAATTGGTATTTATTTGGTAAGACAGAGACAATGATAATATGATTTTTATTTTTTTATTTTTTTTATAATTTAGTGTGAATTATTAATTAATATATTATTTTTTTATATGAGAAAATAATAATTTATACAAAATATGAGTAAATGTATAATTTTCCTTTTTACTTGTTAGCGCATAATGATCCAACCAATTTTCACCGAGTCATAAATATAGAACTTTTGTTGTCTCATTAAAATCTCTGATACGCTTAATGTGGTGCATGGACGTGGTGAATTTATGGAAAACGGAAATGAAAGTGGCCTAAGGTTGCCACTTGGTGAATTAATATGAAACAGACGCGGGACACGTGTAACTAATTTAAGTGGCTATAACTGCAGTGAATCCTTCTCACAACTACACCTAAGCTCCCTGTTTTTCCTATATTTCTTTTTTTTTCTCTCAAAACTTGCTTTTGATTTTGATTAATATTTTTCTTACACATATATTAAACGTTAAAAAATAAATAAATTATAATATTGTGAAGAAGTTGTAGGATAAATAATAACAAATCTTTCAAGTGAATCAACAAGTGCGATTCACTTGTTAATTCAAAAGTTCGATTCATGAAAAAGTGCAGTCAAATGTCAATATCTCTGCTAATAGGTGGTGCGTAAATGCTTTTTTTTTTAACCAATATAGATAAATTTTTATTCGAAATTACTAAAGTGAGTGCTTTCAAGAAGAAGACGTTATTCAATGAGTTTTTTAATATTACAACAACTTCAATTTAATTCTGTTTTTTTTCAAAGGTTGTGCTTAAGTGTAATTTACTTTTCTAGGTTTCTTACGTGTTACAGAAAAACTACCCGAAAATCTAGAACACTCACTCTGTGTTTCTATGCAAGATATTATTTACGTTTATCGAATAATATTTAATATCAATTTGATCATATATTTAACCAAAATATAAGTTAAAAGATTATTCTAAATTGATATCTCAAAGACAACTAGTTATATCTTAACAAAATTAAACATCTAAACATTTTTTTAAAGATAAAATATTATAATTAAAATTATAAATCATAAAAAATAATTAGTCATATAATAATTTTAATTTATACATTTTATTTTATTTTTCCAAATACCAATTACAATTTTATAATTAATATATAAGAAAAATAAATGACGTTTAAGTAACAACTTAAAAAATAAAAAACTCAAGGTGTCATTTCTTAAGTTGGACTTCATTGTTAAAAAAACAGAGTCATGATGACTGACGTCTTTACAATATATCTTAATGAAGATTTAGTCAAAATCATAATATTAAAAAAAATACTTATTTTGATAATTTTGAATAAATTCGGCAAAAATCAATGTAAGAGAGGCCAGAATTGTTTGAGTGGTCGTCATAATGTAGATTCGATCTCATTTTTTTTCACTAGTGCTTGTCAACGTCTTTTCATTTTAAAGTTGATTATAATGATTTTTTTTAATTGTTATAGTTATTATAACTTTTTTACATAGATCAATATTATTATTATTTTTCAGCTGATATTAGATAGACTTTTTTATTATAATTATTATTAACATATCTTTGACCTAATAGCAAACACAATTTTTGTTTTAATTAATTTCAGTTAATTTTTTTTACTAATATAATTTTTAATTATTTTTTAACCAACTTTAATTGAGAGGTACGTTAATAGGATTTTTAATAAGATAAATTTTTAATTAATGCCATCAAGAAGTTTTTAATTGAAAATAACAAAACTATTTTTAATTTATGTAAATAAGAATTTTTAGTTAATATTAATTATGATTGTTTTTTAATTAATATTATTTATCCATCAATCTTAATTAGAATTATTTATGAATTGATGTTTATCTAACTTTTCTCAATTAATGTCGAGAAAAGTATTTTATGATAAATGTCAACCAAAACTTTTTAAATTGGAGTCTATAAGGATTATTTGTCATGTTTGTGATAATGGTCGGACTCACAATACTTATATTCTTTTTATAGTATTTTATGCATTTGGTATCTTTTATATTTAGTAATGATTAAAATATGTTGTTTAAATAAAAAATAAAATTTAAAAAAATCAATTTTTGTATAAAAAATAAAATATTTTAAAATTTAAAAGCCATTCAGATTTAATGTATTTAAATTTTAAAAAAATTGTAAAAAATTCATCCAAACCCCAATTTGTGATTACGACATCACAATTATGAATCATCTTAAATAATGCAACACTTCTGTCCATTTTTTTTTTTTGAAAATGAACTTTCATAAAATATTTTTAAGAAATTAAATATCTTTTTTAGTCTTTAAATTTGAATAAAAAATTAAAATTCATTTTTATCATAAATTTTAATATATTTTTATCTCAAACTTTAAAATAAATAAATATAATTTTATTAAGCTAATGATTTTAATTTGTTTAGATTTGTTAAATAGTATTTTAGACTTATATTTAAGTTATAATTTGTAAAAATTATATAAACAACTTAAACGAAACACATTTAACATCTAGAAAAAATAACACAGTTAAATTATGAAAGTTATATTTATTTATTTTTAAATTTTAGGATCAAATTTTATCAAAATTTAAAGACAAATTCTAATTTATTGTTAAAAGTTAATAACTAAAAACGTATTTAATCTATTTAAAAATTTTAAATTTTAACACTTTCAAAGTTATTTTCGTATTCGGTTGAAATTTCAACATCGCTAGATATTTATAAAATATTAAATTTTTAATCCACATTAAACAGTACTTTCTAAAGAAAAGAGACATTTTTAGAAAAAAAGAAAAGATTCATTACAAGAGACATTTTTAGAAAAAAAGAAGAAGATATTAATAAAACTGAAGGTGTGGATAACAATTCTTTTAATTAAATCAATGTAAATTTTAATAAAATACTCAGGCCCAGTACACTTAAGCTCTCCTCGATATAAACTGGCCCATTGAAAGTATGAAATTATCGGAATCATTTATTACGATTTCTTTAAGTTTATTTAATTTTATTAGTCAGTTTTTTTACGTAATAATCGATTCCAGATATTTTATTATAAAATAATTTCTTCCTTAATATAAGCTCTCTTTTTTAATTGCATTTAATATAAGTTAATGGAATGAGTTATCTAAAATAGTATTGTTTAAATAACAACAAATTCTAAACTCGATTCTAAGATACATTCCACTTTATTTTACAATGGGAAAATCATTGGCTTAATGATTTAATTTATTTAAATTCCAAAGTTAACTATATTTATTTATTTAATAGTTCTATGTTAATATAGTTTATTAGGATACAACTAGAATTTATTTATAAAGTAAAATTTAACTTTAAATAAGAAATGAATTTATATAGTTTGAAAAAAAAAAGGAGAGAGGAGTATATTTATAAAAGCATTTTCTTTCTCATCCTGTGTGTTTATTTCACACAAATAATAATTAATGTAGTATAAGCACTTACATGAAAATATAAATGTCATATTATTGTTGAGTTATTTTTCTTTTTATTCTTTAAATTTTATCTTATATGTGATTCTGATCTCTTTCAGTTATTTAACCTTTTCTTATTTAACTCTCATGGATCAATAGTTAAAATTCAGTTTCTTATTTCAAATTCCTTCCGATCGACAAGAATTTAATGAAAGTGTAACATGATATTAACTGATAAGTACTGGTTAAATTTTTAACCTTTACTAGCTATTAGCACTACAATATTTGATACATGAAAAAAACTTTAAAAAACAAAAAAAAAAGAGTTAAATAATTAAATAAAAGAAAAATAAAATCGCAAAATTGTATGTGACATGTAAAAAGACGACGATATTAGTACTGAGTGAGGTCCTTCTCACCAATATAAATAGAAACCATAATAAAATTTATGTTAACACTAAGACTTAAATGATACTTAAACATAATCAACAAATAAACATACTCAACTCATTTGGACTTGTGAAAACTACAGTTGGAAAAAAGAGAAAAAAAAATCAAAACTAACAAAACAGATAAGCCTTCATACGGAAAAACACCTTTCATCCTAAACAAATTCACTCAATTTTAAATATTATAACTATAACTCTATTATTAGAACTAAAGCTGTAAATAAGTAAATTCACTCAATTCTAAGTATTATAACTATAATTGTATTATTAGAACTAAAGTTGCAAAAAAAGAGATTTTTCTTTTCAAGAATAACCAAACAGATCAGCCAAAACATATAAAATATCACCTTTTATCGTAAGCAGTTTTTCTGAATTCTAAATATTATAACTGGAAAACCTAAACATAGTATCATGATCAGAGAATTATGTGTATTTATTCAAAAACTTTTCTTAAAAACTCATAATTTCCAAAAACTTTGCTTTCAATACGAAAAATGTAAACACGCAAAGAAGAAAAAGTGAGAATTATCATAAAAAATGTTTATACTGGTTCGCTTTTATAACTTAGAAAAGTACTTCCAATCCTTTTAATTGAATAATATTCATTAACAACAATACACGTTAAGTAGTTCTTTTAGTAACTTACAACAACACTATCAACTTGAGATCAATTACCTACAGAGTAATCTTAACACAATATTACTAGTCTTAGCTTTTATACTAAGGGAGAATATGAAACTGAAATTGAACATAAAAATATTTCTGGAATTTTTTCCGATATTCACGAAGGTTATCTATATTTTATTTCTTGACGCAACAGATTTTCCTTCTCATATTAGCTTTCTTGAAGTAGTAAAAATGTTTCAAAAGGTAACTTTTAACATATTGTCCCATTTTTAGACACTCTAGGTTTGGTGTGGAAGTAGAATAAGGTTGTTATTTATATAAAAACTGTTGCCAATGTTCAACTATTAAACTACTACAGTTTGTATTATTGTTGGGAAATAAGCACATTTTCTATAATCATATTTATGAAAACAATAATAAATGCGTTATTATACCAATGTCTTTACAATTACAAAACAAACTTTCTCTGATGTATTTCAAAAGTTAGTTATCGATCAATTCCAACATTTATAATTTTATTTGATAAATATAATTTAAAAGTAGTCTTCTACAGAATATTTGGAATCTAATTAACCTCCGAAAGAGAACTCATGTATTTATAAAAAAAAAAAACACAAGTGTTTATAATTATGATTCACTAACACTAAAAGTAAGACGAGTGTTGGTTCAGGTGGTCTAAGTTTTGATCCAGCAGAGAGGTTTGTAATGTAGCCAATCACAGTTTAAAACTCCCAGAAAAAGATGTGTCCATGTTCGGGGCTATAATGTCCCAAAATGCTTTTATTGCTAAAAATAAACACCCACTTTATTTATTTATTCTATTTTAATAAAAATGATTACATAGCACGTCCTCTGAGTTCAAATTAATTGCAGAAAGAATGACACAGACACGATATGTCGTATAGTGGGAAAAACAAAAAAGAATGCACACACATATACAAGAGCAGTGATGAATAGTGATGAATTGTATTCTTCTTATGATGACTTGGTGCGAACTGTGCATTCCAGAGGGAGACCCTGAGGGAATCGTTTTATGTCTGTGCAGTAATTGTAAATCATGTAATTCTTCTGCACCCATTTTAGCATCTTCTGGTTTGTGGCATCAAGCTGTTGAGAAAGCCAAGTTTTATCAGAAGAAACAGAGTTGCATGAAGAAGCCCCATTGGACCAAACGCATCCATTCACTCTCAAGTTCCTGAATGATGCAGTGAATGGTGCTTGGCTCCAATCGGTCTTCACAAGCCCTCCTCTTGTTGCCCAATTATCAGCGTTCCACAGACTTGAATATAACCTCATTGGTTGCTTCTTTGGGTATTCAACACCCGCACCCTCCAAGTTCTTGAACTCCCTAATTGGTCTACCATCAACATAGAATCTGAAAAGTGCAAAAGAATCCATGAATTGAGTTCAATACATAATGTTCAATTTCCATGCAAGGTTTATATTAATTCTAGCATGCATGTTTTAGATTTTACGAACTTACACAACGTGTGCAGGATTCCAGAGAAAGGAATAGGTGTGAAAATCCGCAGTTGGGTCAAACCAGAGATAGAATTGCTGCTCTCTGTTACCCTTGCCTTGTGTGTACACATTAGTATGAACTATGTAGGGATCACCGCTCAGATTTCCCAGGAACTCAAAATCTATCTCATCCCAAGATGACCCTTCTGAACGCAACTGCATCATGCATCAGAAAAGTTAGAATTAGGTACATGAACGCGCATGTTGTGTATTATTTTGGATTATTGAAGCAGATAAATAAGATTGGTTAACGAAACTGACGTAATAAGCGGTGACTGTGCCAGCGGAATTTCCAGGGACAAGTTTGATTTGCATGTCAATCTTCCCATAGAGAAACTGGTTCTTGGACTGAAAGCCAGAGCCAGAGGCAGAGTCAAGGGACAGAGTAAGAAGCTGACCATTGTTCAGAATCTTACCTCTGCCATCTCCCCAAGTGACATCAACATCTTGGTACAGGTTCCCAGCATGGGCAACCATGGAAGGCACAGAGATTAGGAAGGCTAGGGCAAACCCAACCATTGTCATAACATGAGACAAAACAACCATTGTAGAGCTTGTGATTAATGTAATAGTATGTAAGACACAAATGATGAGTAGACAAATTGGTTCCCTCATCCAATTTATACTTGTGGAAGCTTGGGATGTGTTTGAATAATGAAAGTTGGTTGGTGGGATGATGTGGGAACTCAACAGCTGTAGAGCAGTAAGTTTAATGAGCACAATGATCATAGTTTGTAGTGGTCCATTACGTGGTGCTTCTTTTTTTTTTACACATTCGGCGCAGAGGCTATGAGTTTCTAGGTTTGTTCCACCAAACCAAACCTGGGTTCATGTCTTGCGATGGTATTGTTTATTCTAAGGATTTAGTATTATCCAAAGTGCTACAAGTTGAGAATTGTATAATGTAGTTTCTGGTACTTTCCACGTAACCTTTATGGCTTGCCCAGTCAGCGGTGGGAGGGGTTGGTTCATATTTCATTCTCTGACATGCACATAACTTCTAGAAGATGTACCCTTCGGTTTCTATCCATCGAGCAACTTCTCAGATTCTCAACATATTCTTCCCAGAATCTATATGCTACAAAATATATATATTCAGTGGCTTTTTAACTTTAATTCATTTTTATGTTTTAAATGACTCATTTTATTTTTTTTAAAATATATAAAATAATCACTATATCTGCTTCTAAAATATATACATTTACACATTTCTAGGCGTGGTTAAGTTAATGTGATGGAACTCACTCGAAACTTCGCCTTTTCCTATGTACGTTAAGAAAAGTTATGTGAGGTTTAAATTGATAAAACGAAAGGAATTTGATGGTTATTATCAACCTGTTTTTCTTTTTGTCAAACACTACTGAAAAAAAAATGTTTTTCTTTAAAGCGTAAACAACACGGGTTGTGTATACTTTAATGTAATTCGTGTACCGGGAGCACTTTTCTTGATATTGGAGAAGCGGTTTAATCTCATTCTCAAATAAAATTTATGAAAGTGTTATTAAACATTGATTGAATATTAATATTCTTTAAACTTTCATCGAATTATAAATCATTGTAAGAGGGAAAATGGTTACATGGTGTTCAACGTGTTAACATCTTTTTACAACTTAAAATATAGATAAAGGTAATTTACTTAAAATTCATCTAATATTGAAATCAAAATTATTTAGAGCATATCATTATTTTTTGGATTTATCATTCTATCAATTATTAGATTATTTATAAATATTTTTTCTTACACTTAAAATATATATATATATATATATATATATATATATATATAAGTGTATGAGTGGATTTGAAATCTTGTGTTATTTTATAGTATAGAAATAATTACAAGGCTTATTTACTAAACTAATTTTATATAAAATTGGTGTTGACTTTAATCAATTTTAATACTTACACAATTATATTACAAAATTGTTCAAATCAAACATTGTCTTTTAAGGTTGTGTTTAGAACTTAGGAAGTTATTGATTCTAATTGTTTCATATGTTATTGACTTTACTGTGGACCATGTCATGTTTGTCATGTTTCGAATATTGTTTCTTTGTTTCTAATAATGCTTAAGTTAAGGATTTTGATCTTAAAATTTTTCATAGAGTGAAAAATAGGTCTCAATACTTAGATAAATATTATTGTGATGTTGCTTCAACTTCATGCTCTACTTTTTCCACACCTTATCCAATGCATTTATTTGTTTCTTATGATAATTGTTCTCCTGATCATACTGTCTTTTGTCATAATATTTCTGTCAAAGCTGAACCTTTCTCCTTTAAAGAAGCTACTCAATATGATTGCTGGAAACAGGCTATGGATGCTGAGTTACATGCTCTTCACAAAAATCAGACTTGGACTTTAGTTTCTGCTCCTTCTAGCATCAAGCCAATTGGCTGCCACTAGGTTTACAAACTCAAACATAAACCAAATGGCACAATTGATAAGTTTAATGCACGGTTGGTGACTAAGGATTTTACTCAAACTGAGGGACTTGATTATTTTGAAACCTTCTCCCATGTTGTCAAACTTTTACTACTGTATGCAAACTTTTAGCTTTGGCCACTACTAGTGGTTGGTTTATTCATCAGTTAGATGTTGACAATGCTTACCTCCATGAAGATTTACATGAAGAGATCTATATGAAGCCTCCACCTGGTTTTTCTCTTCCCCAGCCAAATCTTGTTTGGTTTGTAAGCTTAACAAGTCTCTATATGATTTAAAACAAGCTAATCGTAATTGGAGTAAGGAATTAACTTCAGAGCTACTTCATCTTGGCTACACACAAAGTTTTGTTGGCCACTTTCTCTTTGTGAAGAAATATGTTTCTGTTATTACTGTTTTATTGGTTTATGTCGATGATATGGTTCTCACTGGTAATAACATAGTTGGAATTAATGTTGTAAAAGTTCATCTTAATTCTACATTTCATATTAAAGATCTCGACCCTCTCAAATATTTGTTTGGCCTTGAAGTTACTCGTTCTCTTGATGAATTAGTTTTGAACCAAAGGAAATATTGTTTGGACCTCATTTTAGAGGCATTAATGCTTGGATGTAAACCTGCACCAATGTCATGTGATCCTTCTATCAAACTTCATGCCAACTAGGGAGCTTTTCTATCAAATCCTTCTTCCTTTCAGTATCTGATTGGACGATTACTTTACTTGACTAATATCAGGCTTAATATTAGTTTTGTTGTCCAACAACTCATCTAGTTTGTTTTTTTTTCGTGTGAACCACATATGCAGGAGACTTTCGGGACCATTCGATACTTAAAACATGCTCTTGCCTATGACCTTTTGTATAAATCAAATACCTCTCTTAAAATTCAGGCGTTTTTTTATTGTGATTCTGATTGGACAACATGTGTCACTACCCGACGCTCTATGTTTCTGGATATTGCGTTTTCTTAGACACCTCTTTGGTTGTTTGGAAATCTAAGAAACAAACCACTGTTTCACGATGTTCTTCTGAGGTTGAGTATCGCGCATTGGCATCCCTAGCATGTGAACTACAATAGACTCAATACCTCCTTCAGGATTTGCATTTTTTTTTACCCACTTTCTACACTGCCTTTTATGACAACACTTTTGCTATTCACATTGCTAAGAATCTCACTTTTCATGAGAGAACCAAGTATATAGAACTTGATTGTCACATTATTCGACAAAAACTTGTTGATAGTCTTATCCATATTTACTAAGTCATTACATCTTTCTACTTTCCGAATTACTACTTTCAAATTGAGACTTTACAATCTTCATGCCCACCTTGACGGGGTGATAAAGATATTATATATCTTGAACTTTTATTAATAAATCAGTGAGCAAACTCTCTTTGAGTTATTTTCACCAAAACACCTTTTATATGTTTTTTTTTTTATGTATTCTTCCTTCTTATAAGTTAAGCATATTAACAAAGTATGTTTAATAATTATAATTTCCACCAGCGTTAATAGTTTCAAATGCAAAAATCTAACCCTTTATTAGGTTTTTCGGTGTGAGTTGGTAGAATACCCATTTCACTGTCCAACATTTAAATGATCTTCACCAGCCATCTGTATCCAGCTCTTCAATGATGTCAAGTACCCCACATTAATTTGGAAATTAGCATTCAACTCTTTCTCTAGAATATTCTCATGACAGAACTGTTCAAAAAATATCTATTGATAATAAACTAAATTAAATAGTATAAAAAAAACTAAATATTTCATAGAATTATTTGAATTAAACTATATAATATAATATAATATATGAAATTAAAAATATATTATTGTTTGATAGTAACTTATATTAGAATAATTTAAATTTAATTAATTTCAGATGTATTTTTTGGCCTAGTTCTTCACATTAGTTGGGTGTTTTGAGATTGCGGTAGCGCTGTTTGAATTCTCTATAGTTGTCAAAATAAAAAATCATGGTCAGTGTTTTGGGAATGGAGTACTGTCAAAATAGATTTGGTAAAAAAGGAATATTAAAATAGATCAAGTTGAGGTAAGATTATAATTTCAATTGAATCAAGTAGTTTTATTTAATTTATTTCACCCGCAATTTAAATTTGATTTAAGCAGGATTGATTTATAAATTTAAGAACCAATTTATTTTCATAAAATAATAATTCTATTTAAAAAATATTAAAATTGAAGTAATATTGTTTAAATACATACCTCCATTAAAATTTATTTATATCAATTTATTATACCTAAAATATAAGTTAAATTTTAAAATGTATATTTATTTTTATTTTAATTTATTTAAATTTTCTTTTAAAATCTTTTAAAGTTAGTTGAAGTGACCTCACCCTTAGACTAAAAAAATGAATTCAACAAACCCTCTATAAAATTGTTAGGTAGGTTGAACCGGAGACTGGGTTTGTTTAACAGCCCTGTTTCTATTCAACAAAAAAAAAATAATAGAATAGAAAACATTTTATTTTTTCTTAAAACAAAATAATCCATAAACCACTAAAAGAGTGGGACCTTTTTTTCATTTATTTTTTCTTTATAATGGAGCGTCAGGTTAAAAATAATGAGGAAAGGTGATATAAATATATGTCATTTTCTATTAGTAAAATTCATCTCTTAATTTTTTTGTGGTTACACGTATCAAAGTTTTCTGTTAAAAAAATTAAAGTAAACAAAATACCAAATTTAGTTTAGTTTCGGCTGCTATTCATTTTTATTTTATTTTTCAGTTTTATGAATTAAGTCACTGCCAACAATAACTTCTCAGATAATACGTTGATTATATAATTGAAATTGGTTTCAGGTGCACAGTCAATTGCAAATTTATTTAGATTATGCAGTTATAATCCACTACTCGTAGCCTTAGAATACAGAATTCATATAAGATTTAGCGTGGGAATGAAAATGTTTGTATTAAGGAAAGAACATACTCTAAAATATTAAACAATAGAAACCATGTACCGTGTATGGCGGTGTCGCCTTATATAGATTTCATGCAGAAACGCGTAAAATGATTAGTGTGGCCATTTGCAACAAACAACTCCTTACTACTTTTTCATTCTTCACCAGCTGTCTACAACTAATTCAAAATTCACAACCTACCTTCTCACTTTCCTCTTATCTACCAATCTTTCTTTTCTTTCTCCTATAAATACCATTCTCTGCACTATCACCCAACATTCTCACAAATAACCAAAAACAATTTCATACAAAACAATTCTGCATGGCATTTTCAACACTTGTACTGTTAACATGCATTGTTGGGTATTTTGTGATTGCCTCTGCATCCAATTTCTATCAAGATTTTGAGATAACCTGGGGAGATGGTCGTGCCAACATACTAAACAATGGCGACCTTCTCACTCTGTCTCTTGACAAAGCCTCTGGCTCGGGCTTTCAGTCCAAAAATGAATACCTTTTTGGCAAAATTGACATGCAACTCAAACTAGTCCCAGGCAACTCTGCAGGCACCGTCACTGCCTATTATGTAAGCCTATAATTTATCATTCATATTGTTTACAAGTTTTAACTTCTCAGAAATGCTAATGGAATTGTGGTGCTTAATTTCAGTTATCTTCGAAAGGAGCAACGTGGGATGAGATTGACTTCGAATTCTTGGGGAATTTGAGCGGTGACCCATACATTCTCCACACCAACGTGTTTAGCCAAGGCAAGGGAAACAGGGAGCAGCAATTTTACCTCTGGTTTGACCCAACTGCAGATTTTCACACCTATTCCATCCTCTGGAACCCACAACGTATTGTGTAAGTTTTGTTCTGTTTTTTCTTTGGTTTCAAACTTGTGATAGAAGCAACATGATGTTGAGTGTATTTGTTAATTTTGTTGGATTTCAGCTTCTCGGTGGATGGAGCTCCAATAAGGGAGTTCAAGAACATGGAGTCAAAGGGTGTTCCATTCCCCAAAAACCAAGCAATGAGGATATACTCAAGCCTCTGGAATGCAGATGATTGGGCCACAAGGGGAGGGCTTGTTAAAACCGATTGGAGCCAAGCTCCATTCACGGCTTCATACAGAAACTTCAATGCCAATGCTTGCACTGTGTCCTCTGGAACTTCTTCTTGCTCAAACTCTGCCTCTTCTCCCAGTGCTTGGCTCTCAGAAGAATTGGATTCCACTAACCAGGAGAAGATGAAGTGGGTACAGAAGAATTACATGATCTACAACTATTGCACTGATGCCAAAAGATTTCCGCAGGGCCTTCCTACAGAATGCAAAACTGCCTAATTTTTGTTATCTATCTTTTCCATGCTCCACTTTCTTTTTTATTTTTTTCTGTGTACTTTCCATCATGATAAATTCTTTGATTCATTGTAAAATCATTGTTATCTTACTAAGTTTTCTTAAATATTTGCATAAAAAAAAGCTTCTCATGTACATAGTCTATTTACAAATGTTAAATCTTTATTAAAGTCATGCTAAAATATAATTAATTAGTATAAAATGTTCGATAGTGAGAAAAACATATACTAAAACACTCACATCAAAAGTAAAACATATACTGAAATTACCTTGGTTTGGACTCTAACTTCTAAACAATAAAATACTATTGAGATATCAGACTCCAACTTCTAAAACAAATATACAGATTATTCAAATTTTAGCATATTAAAAAATATATAATATTTATCTTTTCCAATCAAATTTTTAATATGAATGTCAAAATACGAATATCAAACTTTCATTACATTCACATTTGTATGTCAAAATACGAATGTGAATGTAGTGAAAATATTGAATTATCAATTTATCATCAAATTTCTCAAAATTTTTGCTTAATTTGTGAACTTATTAAAATTTCTGAATTTGTTGAACATTGAAAGTTTTATCATAAATTTTTTTTTTAAAAAGACAGGTGGGCCCGCGGACTCGCACTTATACGGGATGGGCCAAACTTTTCAGCCCACATTGAAAATGCGGGGCAAGCTAGCCCGACTCGCCTTTTGCGGCTAAGTGAAAGCTGGGCCGGCTCGCATTGCACCCATACACATAAATTAAAAGTCTCACATCAAAGGGTATTTAAACCCAATATAACCCACCCTCTCAATATCTTACTGTCATCATTCACAACACAATTTCAATTCAATACAAATGTTCGGTTAGACAAATCAAAATAACAGGATATTTAAGTCAGCATGCAACTCAATATTCATAGTCTATTATTGTTCTTCCCGTACACGCTCCACCACTTAAGATTGTTAGAGCTGCACAACAAATAATATTTTCTTATTCTTCCAAAATCTTTTGTAGTATTGACGCTAACTTAACAAAATTTCTTATACTAAAAAAAGAAATAATATTTTAATATCTAAAATTATTTATTATTAAATATGTTTTGATATCTCGACTTCTAGTGAAAATTAAAATTAGTCCCTCTGTAAAACTTTGATCTAATTTAGTCCCTCAACTTTAGATGATTTAGTCTTTAACCTCATTTTGTTAAATTGTTTCAAATGTATTTCATAATAATATTAGAGTTGTTTATGCTGTTTGACACATTTTTGCTTCAACATTATCTAAGAAACTATCGTGAGATACACCATTCTAAAATTGGAAAATTAAATTGGATCAAAATTTAAAAGAAAGGCTAATTCTAATTTTTTTCGAAAGTTAAGCAACAAAAGTATATTTGATCCTAAAATTAATTATTTCATATGTTGATATTAATAAATTAATTATATCTTAAATAATTTCATCTGAACTTGTTATCCCCGACTTTTAACACATAGAAGAATCACTAGAAAATCTAGAATTTAGAACAAAAATTAATTAATTCAGCTAGTTAAAAGTTATAATGACGTTAAAGGTACTTTAAACACTTCCGTCATTTTTAAGAAAAGAGTTTAATGATTATTTATTAAGATATAAATTATGTGATAGAATAACAATCTATAACCTTTATTTTTTCTTCAAATAAAGAAGAAGCAATTGATGGTTCTGCATAAAAAATTAAGAAGGCGAAGTGATTAACATAATCTGAATTTACTTTATAACCCAAGGCAAGGGCTTGGGGGTGGCGGTGCTGTGAACATTCCTTGGAAACCCACCAACTTTGCAAGCTGGTGACTGGTCATAAAACCAAAAGCGCGTCCTAGGATGCAACCAAACCACTACACTTTGTCGCACAAAACGAGTATGACACCCCATTTCTAATACTTTAATGTTCTGTCTCAACTATTGAAGGCCAATAATAATATTTTAATGCTTGCACCTTCCTCTGTTGCTTCCACATCTTTCAAGTTATAAATACCAATCCCACTTCTCTTCTCTGCCACAGACATCCCTTCATTCTTCCCTCATTCTCATACTCAGATCAGCCATGTCGTCTTCAACAATAATCATTCTTTGTGCATTGCTATTGTCCTATTCCACTGCAGCTTCTGCTTCCAACTTCTATCAGGATTTTGACATAACATGGGGAGATGGCCGAGCCAAGATACTGAACAACGGCGACCTTCTCACTCTTTCTCTTGACAAAGCCTCTGGCTCAGGCTTTCAGTCCAAAAACGAATATCTCTTTGGCAAGATTGATATGCAACTCCAGCTTGTACCTGGAAACTCTGCAGGAACTGTTACTGCATATTATGTAAGTACAAACAACCAAATGTTGAAGCTTTGTGCTTATGCATTCCTTCCTCAATGCTAGTCCTCTTAAACTTTGGAACTTTTTTATTCTAACTTGGTTTTGTGTGATGCAATACAGTTATCATCAAAAGGGTCAAACTGGGACGAGATCGACTTTGAATTCTTGGGGAATGTGAGTGGTGAGCCGTACATCCTTCACACCAATGTGTTCAGTCAGGGAAAAGGCAACAGGGAGCAACAGTTCTATCTCTGGTTTGACCCAACAGCTGATTTCCATACCTATTCCATTCTCTGGAATCCTCAGCGCATAATGTAAGCATTTCTCAGACAATGTTATATTTCAGTTTCTCATTATATATGTTACTGAATGTATGGTGGTTTACACATGTTTCAGCTTCTCAGTAGATGGGACTCCTATAAGAGAATTCAAGAACATGGAATCAAAAGGAGTTGCATTCCCTAAGAATCAACCAATGAGGATATACTCTAGCCTCTGGAATGCCGATGACTGGGCAACAAGAGGTGGTCTTGTGAAGACTGATTGGAGCCAAGCTCCTTTCACAGCTTCTTACAGGAATTTCAAGGCAGATGCCTGTGTCCCTTCGGGATCATCATCATCATCATCTTCTTCTTGCACTTCCAACTCTGGCTCCTCCAATGCCTGGTATTCCCAAGAGTTGGATTCATCAAACCAAGATAGACTGAGTTGGGTTCAGAAGAATTACATGATTTACAATTATTGCACTGACACCAACAGATTTCCTCAAGGCCTTCCCCCAGAGTGCCAACAATCATAATCCTGCTGCAAACAAATACCACTGCACAGTTCTTCATTCTTCCTAAGCCTATTGAATTCATTTTCACTTGTATGAACGTTGATTCTTTGATTCTTGACAATTCTGTTACACGAAGAACTTATAGGAAAGAAGCATCAATAATACTTTTCTCCAATCCTTTACACTCTGCAAATTCTGCAGTAACACGTTTGTCCTAGTTAATATTCTTTTGTGAACTCTTTTATGGATCTCTTCTACGTGATAATTGTCAACTGACTTGAAAACGGGCGACAAATTAACCAGAAGCGAGAACAATCAAGAAGTACCACTCAACGGGTTAAAGAACGTCGTAACTAGACAACCCTTCTAATCCAAATCACATCATCCTATAATTTTAGTTTACTATCACGCAAAAGTAGAATATAGAATACTTGCCTCAAATGTTTCTTCAAATATTTAATAACCTTTAAGGTTGTAACTGAGATAACGTGAACATAAGAAACAATATCAAGTCTAGTCATAGACAAATAGACTAATTGTCTCATCAATCTTCTATCCATAGGATTTTAGATCTTCAAAAAGTGTACAAGTAGTCCATGCTAGTTTATAATGTTCCATTGAAAATTTTGGAGACTTGACACTTAAATTAATGTGTCTTCAATGATTTCCAACTCATATTTTCACACATAAAGATAAATCTCCTCGTAAGATAGCACTCCCAATCATATGAAAGCATACACCTAAGTAAGTTTTAAAAATTCTCATAGATGAAATATTATTCCCTCTAATAGTTAAGTCATCCACGTAGTTAGAACATAAAAATGCCCCTCTACAATATAAAAAGTAAGTAATCTAAATAAGACCGCACAACATAGCACTTCAACAATATTTTTAACCTACAAACTAAATTTGGATCACTATTTTCAAAATTTGAAGGAAATTTCATGTACATCTCCTTAATCAAATTACCATGAAGAGACGCGTTATGTACATTTGTTTGATGAACTTTTTATTTTTTAATTGTTTTTATTGTCAAAAAGGTACAACCGATAATCATTTTTTTCATCGGAACAAATATAATAGTCTATTTCCTATTTCAGTTGATGTATGAAAATAAAGTTTTGTTTTCAAAAGTTCTATGTTCACGTATGAATGATGTTTTATAACCATTTAAGTTTAAGAACTTTCTTTCTTTAGTATTTTTAGGATTTATAATATTGTTGGTTCATAGACAAAGATTTGGTCATAGTTGGATAACTAAAATAAAACATATTTTGTACACAATGCAATCAAAATAATTATGCACAAGGATTTTGTCACTCATTTCGTTCCAAAAATATAGTAATCAACAAGTTTATATGCTTAGTAGCATGTTTCAGGTATAAACAATAATTTATAAAAGTAAAATAATAATTATTTCAAGTATCATCTTCAATTTCTTTAAGTTATGTTTTTTTATTTATTCTTCCCTTATAGTTGTTATATTCTTTTAATAATATTGTTTTACTGGAGCACTGGTTCCTGTTGCGACTTCTTCTTTTCACTCTTAAATGATAGCCTTTTCGTCTATACCCTTATCACATATATTTAGTGGAAATATTGAAAAAAAAAATTGATTTAGGAGGAGCATGGCATTGTTGACTATGTTGTGACAAATTTGGTGGAGATAATTTATAAGAACACTAAGGATCAATTGGATTTGTAACACAAAGAAATAGGTTAAAAGCGAATGAGTCAATAATCAAATACCTAGTTCTTAAATTTGTTTAAATACCTATATATTTGAAAAAAAAAGTTTTTTCAGAAAGATAGAGTGACATAATTCATGTAATCAGGATAACATTTTAAGTCAAAATATTTGATCAACCATTAAATATGATGAGATAAAATGTTTAACTAATAGAAATTTAAGTATGGAGTGAGGAGTTTGTCTCATTAAATGGAAATAAGTGAGGTAAATAATAAGTAAAAAAGTTTAAGAACTCATTATCTTAAAGATTTTAAAATTGGAAATGATATTATCCCTCTCATATGTTTATGACTCGAGTCAATTGTTCATAACACTAAGGGTGTGTTTGGATGAAGCAATTCAAGAGGGTGATTCATTTATTTGAAGAATTTGAAATTCTTTGTAATGAAATGCTTTGTTTGGATAGAGAAATTAAAAAGCATTTAAAATGCATGCATTTTTTTGAAGTATTTCAATTAGCTAAATTAGAAGAAATTCAAATACCCTAAAAAAAGGTGGAATTTGAAATTCTTTTCACTCAACCTCACAACCATGACAAGCTAGGCTGGCCATACGATCCAGACGGGTCATACCAACTTGATGACACAAACGGGTCAAGCAGGCCCAACAACCCAGATGGGTCGGGCGAGCCCAATGACCTAGACGGATCGGGTAACCTGATGTCACATACGGGTTGGGCGAGCTTGACAACTCAAACAGGTTGGTCAAGCTTGACAACCCACACCGTCCGGGCGAGCCTGACGACTAAGATGTGTCGAGCTAGCCTAACGACCCAGACAAACCAGGTTGGGTTGAGTCCGATGACACAAACAGACCCGACAACCCAGATGGGTTTAGTCGATTTGATGACCTAGTGGGGCCAAGCCGGGCCAATGACCCAGACGGGCCGAGTTAGGCTAGGTCGTGTCAGGGCCAGGTTGATGAACTTGACAGACATGACCGGCAGGTATAGGCCGTCAAGCTTGTCTGGATCATCGAGTCGACCCAGCCTGTCTAGGTTTTCCGGTCGGCCTGACCCGTCTGCGTCGTCGGGTCAGACCAATTTGGTTGGGTAGTCGGGTGGGTTAGCTCAGTCCATCTGAGTCGTCGAACCCGTTCCCAAATTCAATTGTTTTTTCCAAACAAGAAATTGAAATGTAAGGTATTTTAATTTCTTTATCCAAACAAGTTATTTAGAAAATGAAGGAAATTTAATTGCAAGCAATTCAAATGCAAAGCATTTCAATTCTGAACATTGTTGAAATGCTCCATCCAAACACAAGGTAAATTTATTTAGAATGGAAGAATCATAGTATTTTGTGAAATTGTATAGTGTTACTCAAATTCATGATCTATCCTATTTATGTAGAAGCAATTAAAAGTTGAATACCAACTCTTCGCAAAATTTGTGTACATTCATAACAGTGTGAAAAGAAGTAAAATCATAAATTATATATGTAAAATCATTTCACTTGAGAATACTTTAATTTAAACTCCAAATTTATCATCTAATCAAAACGTGAACTTAACTTATTATGTAACTCCTTTTTACGGTACAAGCAACTCCTTTAAAAACTATAAACTAATGATACAGAAATGAAGAGAGTTCACGCTCACTGTATATATACATATATGAGGGCAAAAGTAATGTAAATGTTACATCCAAATAAGAGAACCGTTATTTTATTGTAGGTATTTTTACATCATAAAAGAGCACAAACGGCGAAGAAACAGAGAGATATTAAGAAGAAGAAAAAATAAAAGAATGGTTTTTTGTAGGACTTGTTGTGGGTATTGGAAGATCGAAGTCCAGTTCTAGGAGTGTGTGCATTCAAGTGGAAGGGCTTGAGGAAATCTCTTCCTATCCGTGCAGTAATTGTAAATCATGTAATTCTTCTGCACCCAGTTCATCCTCTTTTGGGCAGTTGAATCCAGCTCTTGTGATAGCCATGCATTAGTGGCAGGAGCAGCAGAAGAAGGAGAATTTGATTTGCATGAGGACTTTCCTGAATTCCAAACACAAGCATTGGCATTGAAGTTCCTGTAGGAAGCAGTGAAAGGAGCTTTCGACCAATCAGTTTTTATGAGTCCACCCCTTGTGGCCCAATCATCAGCGTTCCAAAGGCTCGAGTATATCCTCATGGGTTGGCTCTTCGGAAAAGGAACCCCAATTGATTCCAAATTCTTGTACTCTCTGATGGGGGTTCCATCCACAGAAAATCTGCAACACACAATTATAGCAAACAGAAATTATTGACTGAACAAATGGTGTGCATCGAATTGTAGTAGCTTGCAATTTTATATGTGAAGAAGATTGTGCTTTTCTTTTTGATCGGCTTGTAGAAGATTGGATTGGGTGCTGAGTGCTTACACAATGCGTTGGGGATTCCAGAGAATCGAATATGTGTGGAAATCTGCAGTTGGGTCAAACCAGAGATAGAATTGTTGCTCTCTGTTACCCTTGCCTTGTGTGTACACATTAGTATGAACTATGTAAGGATCACCACTCAGATTGCCAAGGAACTCGAAGTCAATCTCATCCCATGTTGTCCCCTTTGAAGACAACTGAAAAGAGCAAAAAAAAAAACAATATTATAAGTCTCTGTCATTGTTCGGTAAGAACAAATGATGCAAATGCAGTCTCCACGATTTAAGAAATCGAACTTACATAATAAGCAGTGACAGTGCCAGCAGAGTTTCCAGGAACCAGCTTGAGCTGCATGTCGATCTTTCCAAACAGGTATTCGTTCTTGGACTGGAAGCCAGAGCCAGAGGCTCTGTCAAGGGACAGAGTGAGAAGATTGGCGTTATTGAGAATTTTGGCTCGACCATCACCCCACGTAATTTGAAAATCTTGGTTGAAGTTGGCAGCAGCACAGAGAACAAAGTAAGCACTTACGAGAAGAAGAAGAAGTGGTAGGCAAGGAGAATTGGTACAAGCCATTTGAGAAATGAACAAGGTGAGTTTGCAATGTTTAGTGGGAATTAATGAAATGAAGTGTTGATGTTTGCGGTGTGATGAGACGATGGAAGAGAGAAGAAGGTATATATAGTGAGTGAAAGTAAGATTTGGAGCAAGTGGGAGAGGAAAAGGACATGTGGATAGATAGTTGTATTATGGTAAGAAGAAAGCTGTGAAAAGGTTGTTATGAAAGCAACTTGTGTCGTATTTGATTAATTTAATAATAAGATGAGAAGGTAATATTGGTGGCGGTAGAGGGTAGGACTGAGGCAGGGGATCACGCGGGTTTACGTTGCTTTTTTCGAGAGTTGACAAAGTGTAAAATGATAAGATGTTACTGATAAGATAGGGTCAAACACTTCACTTAATGCCATAACTCAACACGTTTCTGACCCTTAACCCAACACACGCACATCTTCAAGGAACCATACTCAGCCACTCATTCTTCATTTTTTTATGTACTCTTTTGTTTGTATATATCAGATGGCGGTGGAGGAGTATAGGGTCCTTAAAGTTTAGGACACTGTTGTTATTATAAGTTTAGCTGTAAAAGCGTTTGCCTTGGCTGTCACTTGGCGGTGTCTCTCTTCAGAGGAAACAAAATGAGATACGGTTTGTGCAGCTAACTCTGTCAAATCAAATGCAATGTGTCAGAGTTACCTTAACCTATTCTCTCTCTCTCGATTTCTCAACTACTAAAACTTAACCATGTCCCAAACATAATGGAGAGGGACCAACCGCGTCTCTTCCAACCATATCTAATCTTTGTTTCTGGATAATAGCGAGCACCATCTGTAAACTTTTTTATTCACAAAAGCTAGCCAACTGTGTCCAGCTTTGCTTTACTAATGGCAATTTCGCATGCACTGCCTCACAATTGTCCTCACCTCACCAACCAACACAGTTATAAATACCATCATCAACCATTTTTCATACACATACTTATCCATTCAATCACTACCAATTGCTGAAGAACTTTCACTCACTAGACACTGCCACTGCTTTCTGGAGATGGCTTTAACTTCTTCTTACATGCTTCTATTCCCCCTCCTAGTGATGGTTGCCTTTGCTGGTGACTTCAACAAAGACTTTGATCTCACTTGGGGAGATGGCCGCGCCAAGATACTGAACAATGGAGAGTTGCTCACTCTGACACTGGATCAAGCATCTGGGTCGGGATTCCAATCAAAGAATGAATATCTCTTTGGGAAGATTGACATGCAGCTCAAGCTTGTCCCTGGAAACTCTGCTGGCACTGTCACCGCCTATTATGTAAGTTCTTCATTTTACTTTGTTGTATCATGCAGCAATAATAGAAATAACAACTCAGAGTTAATGATATAAGTTTGCCTTTCTGTTTGCAGTTATCTTCAAAAGGATCAACTTGGGATGAGATAGACTATGAATTTCTGGGGAATCTAAGCGGTGACCCATACATTCTTCACACAAACGTTTTCAGCCAAGGCAAAGGGAACAGGGAACAACAATTCTATCTATGGTTTGATCCAACCGCCGATTTCCATACTTACTCTATCACGTGGAACCCCCAGCGGATTATGTAAGTTTTCATCTTGTTCACTCATTCATTCACCACCACTTTGTTTCCTTTTTTCTCTATCCTATCCTTAACATGATTTCTTATGCTCATTATTCAGATTCTCCGTTGATGGCACTCCCATTAGAGAGTTCAAGAACTCAGAGGCCATTGGGGTACCCTTCCCGAAGAATCAGCCCATGAGGATATATTCCAGTTTGTGGAATGCTGATGACTGGGCAACAAGAGGTGGACTTGTGAAGACGGATTGGACACAAGCTCCATTCACAGCTTCCTACAGAAACTTCAATGCTCAAGCTTGCATTTGGTCTTCTGGAGCATCGTCTTGTGGTTCGAGTGCTTCTGAATCCACCGGTGGTTCATCGTGGCTTTCACAGGAGCTGGACTCTGCAGGTCAACAGAGGTTGAAATGGGTGCAGAGGAACTACATGATATACAACTATTGCACAGATGCGAAGCGTTTCCCACAGGGTTTTCCTCCCGAATGCAACATCTCTTGAGAGAAACACAAAGCGATGCACTACTTTTATCTTATGTTCTTCTAGGATATTTGTGTATTTATGTAGCTATTATACTTAAATTCTTTCATTCGTTCGTTCCCCTGATGGTCAGCACAGTGTTAGCAGCCATTTTTATAATAAAATACGTTCTTTTCTATGATACTTTTTTCTTGCACCTTTTAGAGTTCGTATCATGGTAGCTAAAAATTGTTTTCATTCAATAAAAAGGTTAATACGAATATAAATAATCTTTTGTACTTCTACGTAATTTTAGAAATACATGTTGAATTTAATCGACTTACAAAAGCCATCAAATTGCACTCCCGATAGGTTATATAGTAAGAACAATGATAAATTTAGTTCTGAATAGTTAATATAATTAGAATGTTTGACTGAATTAATCCCAAATATAAATTTTTATTGAAATGAAATATTAATGAAAATTTTGTTTATAAAGTAAGCAAAATTAACTTTAATGAAATTATAAACCATCACCAGAGTGACTAAGTATATATAATTAAATTGGTTTCAACTGTTAAGTTGTTAAATTAAAATATACTTTTTCATGATAGAAATAGTTTCCATTGCCAAATTAATGTACAGGCCTCTATTTATATTGGATCTACGTACTACCCAAAACCTTTTGGCTGGGATAACCAGTTCTGCTACCGGTGCAACGAATCAAAGACTGGATACGGATATGGTTAGATGAAACGATAAACATGCATAACTAAGGTAATACATCCCAGTGGATGTACTGTAAGAATTAAAATAAAAGGAGTACCCAATGCAACAGCACAATAAGATAATAACTTGTGATAATACAATCAGAAATCAAGTTGCTCAAAAATATACAATGATCAGTCTTAGTTATCGTCTCAAATATGAGGTGTTGCGTAAATACATCATCCCTAAAAACCCAAAGCCAATAGAAAGTCAAGAGCATAAACATAAAAGTGAAAAACAAATGACAATCACGGTTTTTCCTAAGCATCAACAAACTGTACAAGATACCGGGACAGACGTGCGGTCAAATCAGATACAGAGGTGCATAAATTAAATATGAACACCATGGACTGCACAACTTGGTTGGCACTGATAAAGACTACTAAATCTGCAGAATATCAGTATGATCTTAAGGCTAACTGTTAAGCCTGCAACCATTGTCCAAACAACCTATTCATCTAACTCCTCTATCTGTGCCCGCTTCTCAGCTGCTATCTTCCTGATAAAGAACCCCCACCTCATTGCTGCCTTGATCTTCAACCATCCCACAACAGCTCTGCCTGGGCGAGAACGGTCCTCATCATAGTTTGGTATATTGGGAGATGGCATAAATGTTGGGAATGAATAGCCATCCTCCGCATTCATGGACCCATGGCCTCCCATGCTGAAGAGCCGAAGCAAGTGCTGCATATCTTCATTCTCTAGCATTTCGTGACTTCTGAGGCGGATTTCTTCTTCTGAAAAGAATTCATCAACCCCCTTGTCCCTGTTGTTTGACCAATCATCAAAAGGGTTTAGAGTAGATGGCTGAATAGAAGAGCTACCAGCATGGAACCCTGACGTCGATGATTGAGGAGGTCCTAGAGCTAACCCAACTGTCCCATGATCGTTTCTAGTGTTTGGGGTGTGGTGAGTATTGGTGATTAATTGGTCATTAGACATGTATAATGAGCTATCGAACTGACTCCGGGAGCTGGAGTTTGAAATCAATGACTGGGTTGGATATCGTGTTACCATGTTATCGTTATAACCTGAAAAGAGATTGAATAAGCATAAGTTTGCATCCCAAGATTATCATTGCACGGTTTCAACCTCAAGATTTTCTTATTAACAGTATTATAGAAAATATCTCATTTCAATAATTATTATCGCTGAAAGTTGAAATCAAAATGATGAGACACAAAAGTAACTTAATATGACAGCCCCAGTTCAAACAAAAAGGAAGAGGGGTTAGGAACAGAAAAAGAAGATATCATTCGAGAGTTAAGGAAACAGCAATGCTTACCCCCAACTGACATCCCAGAATTCATTTGTTGTTCAGAAGGTACAGGCACTGGAAGTCCCGGCAGTTGCAGCTGATGATCTAAACCACTACCATAATCGATTGACTCAACACGAAGTTCATTTTCAGATGCAATAGAACTGTTATTTTGGCTGCCATTAACAAGTGATTTGCCATCATAATCCACAACCTGTTCCCAATTTTCGTATGCTTTCTTCACCAACGAATCTACATAAATCTGGATTTGCAAAAGCATTTTAAAGATAGCATAAGCTTATACTACTCACAACAGAAACTTTGAAGAAAACTGCTAACTCTGAGCCTTAGCAAATCTTTAATGCTAAGTCTGATCATATGCTCAACTTTTGAAGAAGGACAACCAACTATCGTACATAACATAACTAAAAAATCTCATCAAACCTTAAAGTAATAACTTTTTGGCTATTAATATAAATGGAAGAAACACATGACGCAGACTAACCTTCTGGGTATCTGTGAGAGAATCCGCAGAAAAGAATTGTTCTCCTGATATAAGGCCACGCAGCTCATAGATGTTGTTAAAAATAACACCAACATTTCTTGCATCTTCTGGATAATAAACATGGAGCTTCCCACTTAGAACACATGTTTTTGCATGCTCTAAAAGAGCCTCCCACATCTTGTTTGACATACCACTTCCAAGGATCTACATTTGAGCGATATAAGAAAATAAACCGCAAAAAGACCCAACTTAAAGATTAAGACGCAAAACCCAAACTCACATTCCGCAATTTCTGTTGATCTTTAACCACGAGCCGAAGAAAGTCTTCAACTGTGACGATTCCTGCATTATTCAGCTTCTTGTGAAATGATCCATCCTTGCCTATCTTCTCCAATCTCCACACTTCATCATTCAATGCAGGAGGGTAGTGCTTCTTATATACTGAGAAAAAGGACAAAATATTGAATAAAAAAGATGGTGTTACGCAGTAGGAGAAGGGAGAGCACTGGTGCTAGAGAAAAACTAAAAGATGCAGAAGCATAACCCTACATTCTCCTCTATGATCTTTAACATTGAAAGCCACTGTCTTAGCTTCACGAATGCGTACGGACTCACAAAAGCCTGAGGCAACCTTCAGGCCAAGCCGGAATTTGCGGCTCCGTATCCAGCTTGAATTATCAGTAAAGGTCAGTTCCCCTAATGTTCCAACTCCTTCCTTGAGTGTCACTTGCAAGTCTCCAGTTAATAAAGGTCTCTTTCCTTCACGTTCTTTTACCACATGGCTTTCAAAATGATCTTGGGTCCAATCTTCATCATCTTCATTGTTAAAATCACCTTCAAGGACAACAACATCAAGCTTAACAGAGGATTCAGGTCCAGATGTTACAACGCTTCCACTGTTGGCATCAATCAGAACAACATGTATTGGAGCCCCCCGCTCGCCTTCTACTTTTCCTCCTGTGAAGAGGGGAAGAGACAGCCGGGACTTAAATTGCAGCTGCAAGTTTCTACCTTCAGGGCCTTCAATCATTTTAGGTGGAGACCTGGAAATATTAGACTGTTAAAAGAAATACTAATCGAACTGAGGTACAAAATTTAAATATAACAAATGTTGTGGTGCCATTGAAGTTGTTACACGTATATTGGAAAGGATGGACAAAGTACAGCACTAAAAAGGGAAAACAGGCAAAAGGAAATTACTATCATGCAACTTAATGATTAGAAACACCAAATCACACAACAGTAACCATTCTCCAATTTGAAGTAGCTGCCTACTTCAAGGGGCAATATAAGTCATTGGTTATTTATGTTAAGAAACTTGGGCAGTATCTCAATGCACATACTGTTTGCAAATTAATGCCTATATGCAAGAACCTAATTTAGCCTGTTAACTATATTTCTATTTTCTGCCCAAGAATGAAGCTTTACCTCTGAATTTTAAATCACGATAGTTCATTCACGTCAGTACCTTAATTACTCAAAAGGCTTACTACAACTCGGAGCTTGTTTTAGTTATACATACATACATACATACATACATACAGGCACCAGTAAACAAAAATAAACTGGTATGCATCACATAATGGAAGCTATCACTACCATCATAGTAGACTATTGTCACATCTAATCCTGCAGGACCAAGGCATTATAAAAAAGGAATTAATTGAACACAGCCAGACTTAGTTTTAAATAACAAAACTTCCTTATTTTTAAAACATCAGCCAGAAGAGAAAATACTTCTGAAATGAGTTTAATCATATACACAGCCATGTTCTTTCTTATGGCACACCAACACCAGTATTATGGAATGCAGTCATCTGTCACAAGATAACTTCCAGAGAGCATAAATTTTTCACCCAAAAACCAAGAAAATGGTTACATAGAAAGCACCCAATTTATATTGAGAAATCCAAATCTGCTAGAAAAGAAGGCCTCAAAACTAAAAAGTGAACAATGAGATGATAATTATTATTTCCCCTTTATCTGATTATAGTTATAATTCAAGGGATATAATGAAAACTACAACACGTTCAAATTAATTTCCAAAATTTATAAAGTATTTCTTATACCTTCCACCAATTCTTGCAGGACCTAACTTTGCCAAAGCACGCTCCACCTCTTCACTCACCTGTTCACATCAGCATTACTGAATCAAGAACCAAATGCAGAAACTTATAGGTATAAGAAAATAAATCTTAACAGCATAATTTCTTCTATGAATACAAAGTTGTCAAATTCTTCAATCAACTAATATGGCATACCAAACAAAAAAGAAGAATAAAGATGGAACACTGAAATCAAAATGTTTGTGGTATACTATACATTGTCATTCTATAAACAACATAGTTATTGATCTTTAAAGGAAGGAGCATAAATCAAAACGGAGGTGACCTTTTGAGGAATGGCAAAAAAAGAGGGATTTCAAAGTGTTATGTTTCTGAAGAAAACAAAATACAACAGAAAATAGGGGAGAAATCACGATTATACCCTAAATCCCAGCGTTGTTTGAACAGTAAAAATGAATTATTGAAGCCTATATTACAGTAGCACTGCTAGCACCCAAAAAGGCAATAGTTTTGCCACAATGACTTGTTGAGATATTTTAGGAAGTTTTAGAATTTATTCAGTCAAGATATTTTAGAAAGTTTCAGATTTTATTCCCATTGGTTTTAATTTTGTATATTGGCTGCATCTTGGTTTTATTACTCGCACATTCCCATGACCTCAGGGATTTGTTTCCTAGAATAGGCTGTGCTAGTTTCCTAAATTATGCAATCAATGTATGTATATATGTGTGTGTGTGTGTGTGTATATGTGTGTGTGTATATATATATATATATATATATATATATCAGATGTATGTAATGAGACTGAATAAGACAAATTATTCTCTTCTAATGTTGAGATAGTCTGCTGTTGAAAACTACTACTCCATTAGTTAAATGCCATAGCAGCTCAGGCCACTCCGATCTGCTACTACACCACTGTAGTAAGCTACTATGACGAGCAATAGGTCTTCTTAGGCAAGCAAGAATAGCATACATTTTAATTCTTTCATTAAAGAATAAGATTACTAATGGGTAAAAGAATGTCCACAGCCAAGTAAAAATACTCCACTCTAAAAAAGCATATCAAATGACACGAATTTAAAAAATAGCTGCAATGTGTACAAAATGGCTTCTAGTTGGAGTAAAAGGAAAAATAACTTCGTAGAATGTATAGCTCCTATGCCCCCAACCAAAAAATAAACATGTCAAAAAGAAAAGTATATAACAAAAAATAGGGAGAGAAAGTAGTATGAAGCCAACTGTCTTACAACTCTCCGTAGAATAGGCTCTAAAGATGAGCAAAGCTTCTGCAAACTGTCCACCTTAAGTGCTTCAACAATTACACTGCATAGTATATGACAACAAATTATAGGAAACTAACAAAAATTATACAAATTAG
>Ga0214543_1001047_pt1 | contig 51631 bp, 51 predicted proteins | sample CNSS2metaG_FD_160094 | JGI IMG/M metagenome (GOLD analysis project Ga0214543, IMG submission 160094) | Root nodule microbial communities from cowpea collected in UCLA plant growth center, Los Angeles, California, USA - CNSS2 | ecosystem: Host-associated > Plants > Roots > Nodule | place: USA... | reverse complement strand
TTAAGGAATTTATTAGCATGTTGGTTTAAGGTTAAGCTAATCTTTTGAGTCAACAAGTCAACCCAAAGTCAAGGTCAACAAGTCAACTTAAAAATAGTCAACCAAGCCAACTTAATGGAATTTTAAAGTAAAGAAAATAAAAGCAAAGGAAGGGATCAAGGAACTCCATTTCTTCTAAGCATGTGCCATGGGCCATCATCCTTTGTAGGGATCAATCCTTTATCACAGCACGTCTCCCCTGCCAGGCGATCTAGAAGTGAATTTCGCCTGGCGGCATAGGAGCAGCGGCAGGTGATAATGCAGATGCCAGACTTGCATTTTGATTGCTTTGGATATGCATGGTCTATAAGGCTTTGGTGATATCTCAAAGGTCAGCTTGCTAGTGTTCCTTGAGTTGTGGCTTGAAATGCATCCCTTGAGTTGTGGCTTGGATAGGGGTTAAGCACGTGGCATTCCTTGAGTTGTGGCTTATAATGACATCTCTTGAGTTGCGGCTTGGGATGGCGGATGAACACGAGGAACTCTTGAGTTGTGGCTTGGGTTGGCGAGTGTTGCCAATGTGAGTGTACGCGTTGTGGCGGGTACGAATGGGTCCAATTAGATTGCTCTCCTCAGTATTAAGCTGATAAGTTTGGTAGTCTTGGGGACGTTATGAATGTTATTTGTATTGGGAACTCCATCTGGCATTACGAAATATGGTCCATTGCATGGTTTCCCGCACGTGCTCTACCAGTTGTGGCTAATAGATTTTGCAGTTAGACATCTCGAGGTATTCATCAGAAGACGTAGAACACAGGTAACATGGTGGTGGCCATGTGATATGAATCAAAGGATGGAATTCCTTTGGTGTGTTTGTATCTATATATATATGTTTAAATTTAATTGTTACCTCACCCTATCTACTTGTGTTTGGCGATGATTGTGTACACGGTACACGAGAGTAAATGATGTTGCAGGTGGATCTGGTGGGGCATAGAGCCGGAGTGGGGCTAGTTTGGAAGAAAAAGATTTATCAAAGTTTTCAGTTTTTATAGTTTTAAATAAATTAAAATTTGTTATATTACCAGACTTGGATAATTATAATGGAGTTTATAATTATGGATTTGAAGTTTATTTTATAATGAATTTATGTTTTAAACTTCCCGCGTTTTTGGAAATGAATCAAAATAAATGAGGTATATTTATTATGTTTTATTTTAGGTTTAATTATGCCCTTGGTCCCCATTTTGGAGGCAAAATCTCAATTTGGTACCCTTATTCCTAAAAGTCTCAATTTGGTCCCCACTTTTGTTTAAATGTCTCAAATGTGCACTTTCTGTTAAGTTGGGCTAGACGACGTTAATTGAACAGTGACATGGCAAGGTTGACCAGTGGTGGAACTGTGATGAGGAAGAGAGCACATTGATGTGGAAGAAGGGGATTTTTTTAAAAATAATTAACTTAAATTAGGATTAGGGTTTTTAAAAATAATAATTAACTTAAATTTTGTGAAGATGAGGCATATCTCGAGACCTATAATAACGAAGATGACAGTGAAATTCAAAGTGAAGTTGAAAATGATAGTATGTATTCTCCAATATGAGGGATTTGCCTCACAAAGTCGAGGCCAAGAATCATGTGATTTGAGGGGACTTCGCCACTCAATTTATTGGTAGAAAGACTCAACACAGTTAGGTGTGATAACTTGGCCAATGACCCTGGTATAGCACCCGAAAGTTGGTTGTGATCTGCTGAGACAACGGTTAACTCTGAGCATTTGGAGATATCCTCGGGCAAAGCCTCAGTTAAGTTGTTCTTACCCAAATCAAGGACTTTCAAATGGGCTAGGCCAGAGAGATCCACATGAATGGGACCCCTGAAGTAATTTGATCTAACCTCAAGAATTTCAATGTCAGGGCAATTTCCAATTTCTGGGGGAATCATTCCCATGATTCGATTATTAGACAATGAAAGAACAACCAAAGATCGGAGAAAGCCATAGCTCCTAGGAACATGCCCAGAAAACTTGTTAGAGCTTTGGTTCACATATTTTAAACTGGTCAAGCTGCTAAACCCTTCAGGGATCACCCTAGACAACTTGTTCTCTTGAAGAGCAATGACTTGCAAATTGGAAAGCCCCGAAATTTCATATGGCAATTTACCAGAGAGATTTTGTTTGCTCAAATCAAGTGTTGTGAGCTTCAAAAGATTCCCCAATGTAGAAGGAATTTATCCATAAAAGCCATTACCACTTAGATTCAGAACCATTAACTTACTTAGATTCCCAATTTCCTCAGAAACATGACTCGAAAACTAGTTTCCACTAAGGTCCAACACTGTCATATTCTTCAACCCCATCACTTCCTCTAGCATTGAACCATTCAATAATTGGCCTCGACTTCGTGAGGCAAATTCCTCATATTGGAGAATACATATTATCATTTTCAACATTACTTTGAATTTCACTGTCATTTTCGCTATTGTAGGTCTCGGGATATGCCTCATCTTCACAGAATCCCCAATTTCCCCAACATTTAAACACCCTAATCCTAATATAACTTAACTATTATTTAAAACAAAAAATTTCCCATTCTTCCACATCACTATGCTTTATTCCTCGTCACAGTTCCACCACTAGTCAACCTTGCCATGTCACTATTCAGTTAAAGTCGTCTAGGCCAACTTAACATAAAGCGTACATTTGAGACATTTTAACAAAAAAAGGGACCAAATTGAGACTTTAAGAAATAAGGGTACCAAATTGAGATTTTGCCTCCAAAATGGGGATCAAGGGCATGATTAAGCCTTTATTTTATTATTTAAAATCCGTAATATCTAGATGGGATGTTACACTGCCTTATTTGGGGTGTGACTTGCTGCTTGTGTTCCAGGACCATCTGTTGGTGGCTGAGTTTGTTGATTGCTTGGTGCCTCAGCTAGTGCTTGTGTTCCAAGAGTTTTTGTTAGTGGCTCCTTTAGGGCTTGTGGACAACCATTTCTTCTATGACCAATTTGTCTGCATATGCCGCACCTCTTTCTAGTCCCACCTTGCCTCAGTTGTGTGGAATCTTTGCGCAACTCCCAACTCTCAAGCCTGCTCTTCTTTTTAGGTCTCCCTAGCAATATCCTCTTTGGTGGTGGCAAGAGATCAATATTTGAATTCATCTCCCAAACATTAGGTCAATTGAATGGATATATTAGTGGAATATATGTTTCTTCATACGTTGATGTCAAAAACCAGTTAGGGATATGTTGTTCTACATTAGCATTGAGGAACCTCATAGCAGTTAGAGAGTGGCAGCATGGAATTCCTATGATTGTCCATTTCCTACATGTACATTCCAATTTCTCTAGGTTCACCACGAACTTGTCATCAATCATGGACACATGGTTAACCTAAAAAAATTGCTCTCCAGCTCAACTACCAAAACAACCTGTTCCTACAAAGAACAACCAAGATCTGTCAGACACAAGTATTACCTTACCCTGGTCCGCCCTCTCCTTAGTAGGCCTCTTCCCGGTTGATATATATCGTATATGGGCATCTCGGAGTGGTCGGTTTGGACCCGGGAGGGGTTACTTGTAGAAGGGACTCCGAAGCTCAAGTCAATGAAATCTCTCCAAAAGTCAAATCTGGTGATTAGGGAAGTAATGAATGCATCCCTTTAATTCATGGGGTCCATGCATATTTATAGATTATTAATTATGTCTGACCATACCATGGCCTGGGCCATAGATGGGCCTAGGCCTTAGTCCAGGCCCTTAGTCTGATTATTGTGGGCTTGCTGAATTTTTAAAGTGCTTTGATTTTGTTAAGTTTCTTAGAGTGGCCGGTGTAGACCAACTATCCTTTTAGTGGCTTATGCCGCTATTATTCGCATGTCATCTTAGGCTGGCTATTCTCTTAGCGGCTTAGGCAGGTTGCTCTTTTAGCGGTTTACGCCGGTTAGGCTTAGGTCAGCTTAGGCCAACTACTTGATTTGTTTTGCGTATAGATATGGTGATCGTTTATTATTATTATTTGGTTGGATCGACTAGGTGTGGTACACCAGTCCCTCAGCCTTTGCCGCTATAAGTATGGCGGTGAAGGATCCTCTACCCACTACATACCACTACATACCACATCTCTAATCTACCTTCCAAAACAAATCCTCTACCTCCTACATACCACATCTCCTTCACATTAGCACAAACCCATCTCCTTCAGAATATCCAAAATCTCGAAATTGTTGGCCCAAACAAGCTTCAAAAAAGAATTGATAAAGCCATGTGCATGAAGATCTTAGGTGTTTGATGAAGATTGATGAAGATCCACTTGAAGATTTAGTTTTAGTATGTTAAATCTGTAAATAACATGTTAAATGTAATGTGTTAGTGTTATATCTTGTTGGTATGCTATATGATATAAGTTAGATGTCTTGTGTGCCTTAGTGTGTCTCTTTTAATCTGTTAAAATGGTTTTTAACAAGGTAAAAGGCTTGTTGTATATAGTTTCTGGTATGAATGTATTCAGTTTGTTGAGTTATTTTTCAATAGACTAATTTCACTTAAGTCAAGTGAAATCACTTTACGGAAAATTCAATTGATTGTTTTCACTTAAACCAGACTATATAAGCTGTGTTTTCGCGGGCAGAGGTGTGAATATGAGTTTTTGAGCACGAAACGTTGTCATTCATCTATGGAAAGCTCTCTCTCTGTAATACACAACTGCAACTCGTGATTTGAAGATCTTGGTTGATCTTGTAGGCATTTTGGCTTGTGAGTAGCTTGAAGAACACATGTATGATTGGCTAGGGACAACCACCATCATGTTTGGATGTTCTTGTGCCTCTGGTTGGTTTGCCTAATGTGATTTCAGGTCTGTAAGTGTGATGCTTGCAGGGTGTGTGTTTAGACTTTTGTGTGAGTCAAAAATCTTGTGAGTTTTGTTACTCAAAAGTGTAATCTTGGTGTGTGATTTGTTAAATTTTTCAATATAGTGGAAACCAGGCTCAGGTTGTCCGGGTAAACTGAATGTAGCTTTGTGATTGAGTGAACTAGTATAAAAACAGTTGCGCATTTCTCTTTCCCTTATCTCACTCTCTTTGAAACTCTTAAAAAACTCAAGAAAACCAAGCAATTTGATCTTTGGTGTGATTTAATGCATTCTTGTGTAATTTGAGGCTTTATACTTCTTATAAATACTGATTGGAACAAGTCTTGTGTGTAAAAGATTGTTGTTTAAGTTGAATTTATGAATTCTGCATAAATCACCAGAATTTTAGCCGTTTGATTTGTCTTTTTAATCGACTGTTTCATAGCATCAAGATCAATTTAGTCTGTTGTTTTATATATTAATCGACTGAAAATGTTCTGGTCTGCTGCATTTACATCCAAACTTTCTAGTCCATTAGATTCAATTGAAAAGAGGTTTAAGCTTTCGAAAAAGTTTTATAAAGCCAATTCAACCCCCCTCTTGGCTAAACTCACCATTTAAAAACTAACAATTGGTATCTAGAGCAAGGTTCTTGAAAGGTATTCAAGTTTGATAAAAAAATCTTTTGAAATGGCTGAAAGTAAACTCCCTTTTGTTGAAGGTGCCGCTATTCATGGACTACCTATGTTTTGTGGCCTAAACTATCAGTTTTGGAAAATAAGGATGCAAATTTTCATTGAATCTATAGACAAAGGAATTTGGGATGCAATAGTTAATGGACCATATAATCCTAAATGTGTTGTGAAAATAAGCAGGTGGACAAGCCTTGGAGTGAATAGACTGATGAAGAAAGGAGAAGAGCTCAATATGATTGAAATGCCAAGAACATCATCACTTCATCTTTGAATATGGACGAATTTTTTAGGGTCTCCCAATGTAAGAATGCAAAGGAGGTGTGGGATATCCTAGAGGTTACACATGAAGGAACAAATGAAGTGAAGAGAGCAAGGAAGCATGCCTTGATTCAAGAGTATGAGCTTTTCAAGATGCAAAAAGGAGAGTCCATAGCTGAAGTGCAAAATAGGTTCACTCACATAGTCAACCATCTCATGGGTCTAGGCAAAGAATTTAACAAAGAGGAGCTAAACATCAAAGTGTGTAAGTGTCTTGATAGAATTTGGTAACCATATCTGAATTCAAGGATTTATCCATCATCACAACAACTGCACTGTTTGGCAAGCTTAGAGAGCATGAGATTGAAATGCAAAGGCTAAGTGAGCTTGAATCAAGTGAGAAAAAGGAAAAATCCATAGCCTTGAAGGCTAGCTCTAAGAAGAGTGATGAAATCGAGGAAGAGGCTGCTGAATCAAGTGATAATGAGAACTTGAATCTACTAGTCAAAAGGTTTGGAAAGTATCTCAAGAGGAAAGGCAACAAAGGTAATCAAAGGAGGTACATTTCTAAACAAAGTGATTCAAGTAATTCTTCATAATTCTCTTGTTATGATTGTGGATAGCAAGGACATATCAAGATTGAATGTCCCAATATTAACAAAGAGAAAGAGAAGGTTGATGACAGGAAAAAGGAGAAAAACGGCAAGGAAAGACATGCCTACATAACTTGGGAGGACAATGATGATTCATCCTCATCAAGCCAAGTAAGTTCCTTATCATCCAAAGATAAGAATGACTATTAACAATTTTTGCATGACTTTGAAGAGTTGCATAGTGAGGCAAACAAAATTGTTGTCATGAACAATCAGCTAAAATGATTAAATAGCTAGCTAGAAAACAAAGTTAACCAACTAGAATAAAAAATAGTTGACTTAAAAATTGATTTCGAACATTTGGAAATGATTTAGAGTAATTCAGTCGATTGTTCAAAAAAATAGTTGGCTATAAAACCTTGTGAAAACTACACTACTCTGAAAAATCAAGTGAAATATCTTTTGAAAACATGTGCAAAGTTCATAAGAGGAAAAACAAATCTGGAAGCTGTTCTTAGCTCTCAAAATTGTGTTTTCTGGAAGGTTGAACTTCTTTATACACCTATCCATGAAAAGAAAGCCAAGAAGTTATCTAGTTTCTTTTCCAATAGTGAGCCAAATGTTATGCCCTTCATTTCTTGCAACTACTGTATGAAGAAAGGTCATGTTCTTAAGAATTGTCATGTTAGAAAGTATGATGTACCTAAGGGATTTATGAAATGGATCCCAAAAGGATATAGAAAGGCATAACCATATTGGACCCAAACTATCAAAGGCTACCATGTAATACTATGTTGTTTTGCAGATCATAAAACAGGAAAAGAAGGATCTACGGTACCTAGATAGTGGCTGTTCAAGCCATATGATAGGAGATAAGACCAAATTTGCAAAGTTGGAATTGAAGGAAGAATGATTTGTAACCTATGGAGACAACAACAAAGGAAGAATCCTTGAAAATGGAGTCATAGGCAATGGATCCTCTTTCAACATCAAGAGTGTGCTGCTGGTAGAAGGGCTGAAACATAATTTGATAAGTATAAGTTAATTATGTGACAAAGGATTTAAAGTCATGTTTAAACCAAATAATTGCTTTATATATGAGGCATATGGTAGTATTGTTTTAATAGGAAAAAGAGTCAATAATATATATCAACTTGATTTGCATCATGCATCATTCAACATCCATTGTTTGCTTACAAAAGAGGATGACACTTGGTTATAGCATAGGAGACTTTGTGAGATACACATACAACATTTTAATCGGTTAAACAGAAAACAGTTGGTTGAAGAACTACAAAAACTCAAGTTTGAGAAGGATAGAGTGTGTGAAGCATGTCAAAAAGGAAAACAGACCAAGGTCTCTTTCAAACCAAAAAATGTTGTTTCAACTGAAAGACCTTTAGAGATGCTTAACATGGATCTATCTGGTCCATCTCGAACCATGAGCCTTGGTGGCAATCTTTATGCATTAGTCATAGTTGATGACTTCTCTAGATACACATGAAATTTGTTCTTAGCTGCCAAAAATGACACTTTTCATGCTTTTAAAAGACTTGCTAAGATGCTAGAAAATGAATGAGTTCAAAGATAGTGTCTATTCGAAGTGACCATGGTGGAAATTTTCAAAATGAAAGGTTTGAACACTTTTGTGAAAAGCATGACATTAAACATATTTTTCTACACGAAGAACCCCACAACAAAATGGTATTATTGAAAGGAAAAACATGTCACTTGAGGAACTAGCTAGAACTATGTTAAAAGAGAATTCATTACCTAAGTATTTTTGGGCTGATGTAGTAAACACAACTTGCTATTTTCTAAATAGAGTGTTGATTAGGCCAATTTTGAAGAAAACACCCTATGAACTTTTCAAAAGGAGGAGTCCTGTTTTAAGTCACCTAAAAGTATTTGGATGTAAGTGTTTCATCTTAAACAATGGTAAAGAAAGTCTTGGCAAATTTGATGAAAAAACGGATGCAGGTGTTTTTCTAGGCTATGCTATACAAAGTCATGCATATAGAGTCTATAATAAGATATTGATGACTGTTGAAGAGTTTATGCATGTTGTATTTGATGAAACTAACCCAAAATTGCAAGAGCATGAGCCTAAGATTGTACATGAAGAAGAAACAACACAGAAAAAGCAATTTGTTACAGAACCGGAATCTGTTGTAGAAAATTAGTCAGCTGAAGAGGAAATTCAGTCGACTGAAAAAGCTGCAAACAACAACTTACCCAAGGAGTGGATTGAACCCAGGGGATTATCAAAGGACAACATAATTGGTGACATAGAACAAGGAGTATCCATTAGACGGAAGCTTGCAATATTGCATAGGTTTCTCAAATTGAACCTAAGAATGTGAATTATGCATTGTGTGATAGTAATTGGGTTGTTGTTATGCAAGATAAACTTAATCAATACACGTGGACCCCAGTAATTAAATGTACGTATTCATTACTCCATTAATCACCTGATATGACCTTTGGAGAGCTTTGACTCACTTGAGCTTCGGAGTCCCTTCTGCAGGTAACCCCTCTTGGGTCCAAGTCGACATATACCAATCGAGAAGAGGCCAACTGAGGAGATGGCGGACTACATGGGTAAGGTGACGCTTGTGCCTAACTTATCTTGTTTGTTCTCTGTAGGAACAATTGGCGCCCACCATGGGGCACGAGACGAACACCTTAGTACCCGTTTTTCTCTGAAGATGGTTTCAACCCACAGCAGAGTTAGAGTGAACAAGCAGGCGGATGCTGGTCCCTCAGAACCTGCCAGCATCACCCTTGACTTAGTCGCTATCCTGGACGGCCAGGCGAAGATGCAACAAGAACTAACAGATCTGAAGAAACGCAGCGCTGATGAGATGGAGGTGCTGTGGCAAGAGAACTCTCGCCTTAGGCAAAAGATCGAAGCTGATCCCACCCTGAAGGGAAAGGCCAAGGAGGCGTCTGAGGCTGCAAGGTCCCTGGCCTTCCAGCCCACAGAAGAGGAAAGCGAATACAACCCCACCCCTCACACCTTCACCACCACCCAACAAACACCCATTCCCTCCACCCATCCCACTCACTTCCCATCCACTCAACCAGGACATACTACGGCCCCCTACCCCTGCTGCTACCCTCCCCACTACCCAGATTCCTTACAGCATACCCACCACCCTACACACTACACATGTTCCACCCTACAACCACATTACCTTCCGACAACCCACATCCCCCCTCACAACTTTACCTCCACCTTCCCCACTATGATCAAGCATCACATCTCTCCCCACCCGCTCCCACCCCACCAGCCCAGACGTCGTCATCCCTTCACCGACTTTATCGCCAACACTCCCCTTCCTGCCCAGTGGGAACCCTTCACACTGGACCGATACATCGGCGAAACCGACCCTGATGAACACCCTAAAGTATACATCACCCATGTCGCCTTGTACACGTCCCAAGACACGATCTTCTGCAAAGCCTTCCCCACCACCCTCAAAGGCCTTGCTCTAGAATGGTTCACAACCCTTCCACCTTACTCCATCGACAGCTTCGACACTCTCTCCCATATGTTCTCCACCCATTTCGCTGGTAACCGTCCACACCAAACTACCACAATCTCCTTTCTAGGCATTAGACAAGAACAAGGCGAACCACTCAGAGCGTTCATAGATCGCTTCAGTAAGGCAGCTCTTCGCACCCCACACCTCAACCAAGAGATGATCCTCTAGTGCATGACACTTACCCTACAACCCGGCCCCTTCGCCAACAACGTCTACCTCCACCCACCAGCCTCTATGCACGAACTTAAATTGCATGCGGCCGACTATGTCAGTATGGGGGAAATGCAGACCCTCCATACCAAATTCTGCAATGACTATGTAGCCACCACCGCCAACCCTACCCCATAACCTCCCCGCCTTGATCCTCGCCCACGCGAGCCCCGCTAACCCCGCTTCACCAGATATGCCCCTCTTACTGTAGCCCGCTCCCGCATCCTTGATGAGGCTCTACAAGCTGACCTCATCCCTCCACCACGCAAGACAACCACACCTCCTAATGCTGATATGACCAAGTATTTCCACTACCACCGTAATCATGGCCACACTACAGAACACTGCAAAGCACTCTAGGATAAAATAGAAGAACTGGTCCGTGTTGGTCACTTTCGCCGTTTCATCCATAGAGATGATCATTCCTCTCGATCCCGCCACCCCCTCGATCCGACCACATACGCCCCACACACGAATCCCGCCACGACAGACGCCCAGCCCAACCCGCTAACCAGGAACCCCAACCGGCCCTCACTGACATCACCCCCGCCGATCCTCCCCTACGTGGCACTATCAACACCATCTCTGGTGGCTTCGCTAGTGGAGGATCCACCTCTTCTGCCAGAAAGAAACACCTCCGCCATATTCAATCCATCAATCATATCACCCATTCCCAGCACAGACGTCGCATGCCTCCCATCATCTTCACAGACGACGACTTTCACGGCCTCGACCACCAACAAGACGACCCCATGGTCATCACTCTTGAAATCGTAAACTACGCCGTTAAGAAAGTCCTAGTTGACCAGGGTAGCTCTGTTGACATTCTCTACTGGGCCACCTATCAAAAACTCCAACTCCTGGACACGGCCATGGTCCCATACGACGAACCATTCTTTAGCTTCTCTGGTGAACAAGTTTCCACCTGCGGCTACATCAGCTTCACACTGTGTTTCGCGATGGAACCCAAACCAAAACCATTCCCATCCGCTTCCTTATCGTCGACGCACCCACATCCTACAATGTCCTCCTGGGCCGTCCTTCGCTCAACACCCTCGGCGCTGTCGTCTCCACCCCCCATTAGGCCATGAAATTCCCATCCCCTTCTAGCGACATCCTCACCATCCACTGCGACCAACGCCTAGCACGCGAATGCTACATGGCTAGCCTACGCCCACAACTCCCAATCCAACAAACCAACCACATTGAGCGACCACCTGGCTCCGGCATCGCCCTATCAGGCGAAGACCTAGACCCCAGAGTGGGTCGGGATGTTTGTCTCGAGCCTGTCGAGGAGACCTCCCCTCTAGAGCTTCCCAATGGCCACTCCATCAACTTAGGCACCGGTTTGAACTCTAACGAGCGTGCCATCATCACACCTATCCTTGTCAGCAACACAGACCTTTTCTCCTAGTCAGCCGCTGACTTACCTGGGGTAGACCCTCCCGTAGCATCCCATAAACTATCCATCTACAAAGAAGCCCGCTACATCTCCTGGAAAAAATGCAAACTTGGCAAAGAACGCCGACTAGCAGCTAAGGCTGAGGCCGACAAGTTACTAAACACAGGATTCATAGAAGAAGCTCAATACACCACTTGGCTTTCTAATGTAGTCTTGGTGAAGAAAGCCAATGGTAAATGGCGGATGTGTGTAGACTACACGGATCTAAACAAGGCCTACCCTCGCGATGCCTACCCTTTACCCAATATCGACCGACTTGTTGACGGCGCGATAAGGAATAAAGTGCTTAGTTTTTTGGATGCATATTCTGGATACAACCAAATCCCCATGGCCACATCTGACATGAACAAGACCGCCTTCATCACGGACGATGCCAACTACTTCTATAGAGTTATGCCTTTTGGTCTTAAGAAAGCTGGAGCAACCTACCAACGGTTGATGGACAAAGTTTTCAGCCACCTAATGGGACAATGTGTCGAAGTGTATGTTGACGACATGGTTGTCAAGTCTCCAAGCCACCACCTACATGCCGAAGACCTCTCGGTGGGCTTCTCCGCGCTACGCCAATACACCCTTCGCCTCAACCTTGACAAGTGTGTATTCAGAGTCGACCGTGGTAAATTCCTCAAATTTATGTTGACCCAACGCGACATAGAGGCCAATCCCGAACAATGCAAGGCAGTTATCGAGATGCGTAGTCCCACTGCCATCAAAGAGGTTCAATGCCTCATAGGCCGCCTTACAGCCATTTCCCGCTTCCTGCCCAAACTGACTGAACAAACCCAACCCATAGTCCAACTCCTAAAGAAATCCACCCGGTTCACGTGGACTGACGACTGTGAACAAATCTTTCAAAAACTAAAAACCACCCTAACCTCACCACCTATCCTCCACACTCGCCAACCCCTCCTAGTGTACATTACAGCCACCGACCACACCGTCAGCGCCGCGCTTGTCCAAGAAATAGAGGGCACGCAACATCCTGTCTACTTTGTTAGCAGAACGCTACAAGATCCTGAAACTAGATATCAAATGGTGGAGAAGTTGGCTCTGTCCTTAGTCCACGCAACTCGCCGCCTACGCTCATACTTCCAAAACCACAGCATCACCGTCAAAACTGACTACCCAATCCAAAAAATATTGCAAAAACTAGATCTAGCTGGACGGATGTCATCTTGGGCCGTCGAGCTGTCGGAATTCAACATTTGCTACGAACCCCATGGCCCCATTAACGCCCAATGCCTCCTGGATTTTGTCAATGACCTCCAGCACACACCCACAAAGGACTAGTGGACGCTTCATGTAGATGGTTCCCCAAATCCAAAAGGTGATGGTGCTAACGACATCCTCATCGAAAAATCTCTTCACTTTGCCTTCAAAATATCAAACAACCAAGCCGAATACGAAGCCATCCTCGCCGGCCTTTCTCTTGCCCGCGAAATTGATGTCAAGACATTAACGTGCAAAACCGACTCCAAACTTACTGTAGGGCACCTAAACGACGAATTCCAGATTAAAGACTCCATCCTTCTACAATATTACCATCTGGTCCGCGTAGTCATCCAATCCGCCTTCGAACGAGTCTGCATCAAACATATCCCCAGGACCGACAACATCAGAGTCGACAATCTCTCCAAATTAGCCAGCACCAAATTAAAAAGCCGCCACCGATCCCTATTACAGCAAACATTATCTACACCCTCCATCACAATACCTGCCAAAACCTAACCCACTCCCCAACCGACAATACCACCCCTCCCCAAAACCACAACTAGACCACTCCCTATATCCAATATCTAAAAACCGGCAACCTCCCACAGGATGCGAACAAAACTTGGCTGGTTAAGGCCGCCAGGTATACCATGATAGGCGATGACCTTTACAAACGCGGATACGGCCAACCACTTCTCAAATGTGTCACTGCAGAGCAAGCGCAGTATATTATTAAAGAGCTACACGAAGGCATTTGCGGTTACCATTCCGGTGCACGTACCATGGCTACTAGAGTCCTTAGAGCCGGCTACTTCTGGCCGACTATAAAAGCAGACTGCCAGGACTATGTCAGAAAGTGCAAACCATGCCAAAAACATGGCAACCTCATCCACCATAAATAAGAACAACTCCATCACATACTATCCCTATGGCCCTTCGCTAAATGGGGAATGGATATCCTCGGTCCCTTCTCACCCGGCAAGGGGCAGGTGAAATTCCTGATTGTAGCTGTTGATTATTTCACCAAATGGATAGAGGCCAAGCCGCTGACCACGATCACGGCCCAGCAAGTCCAACAGTTTGTTTGGAAAGATATTATATGTAGATATGGTGTTCCACATACTATCATCACTGATAATGGCCGACTATTCATAAGCTAGCCAAGTTCTACACTGGTCTAGGCATCAAACACATCACAAGTTCTGTAGAACACCCACAAACAAATGGGCAAGCAGAGGCGGCCAACAAGGTTATCCTAGTGGAATTGCGCAAGAGATTAGATAGCGCCAAAGGCCGATGGCCCGAAGAGCTAGTAGAAGTGTTATAGGCTTACCGGTGCACCCCTCAATCATCAACAAACGAATCCCCATTCAGCCTAGTTTACGGTACAGACGCCATGATACCAGTTGAAATTGGCGAACCATCCCTGCGCCGAGAACTGTACGACCCAACCCACAACCACCAAAACATGGCCACTCATCTCGACCTCCTACCCGAACTCAGAGAAAAAACCTAGATACGCAACTTAGCTGCTAAACGAAGGGCTGCCAGAAAGTATAACGCAAACCTATGTCCATGATCATTCGCAATCGGGGACTTAGTATGCAGAATGGCCAGCAGTGCAAGAAAGAAGGATGACAAATTCTTCGCTAACTGGGATGACCCATACTGCATACGTGAAGATGCAGGAGGGGGAACTTATCGCCTTGAACATTTATCTGGGGAAGAGATACCCAACACTTGGAATTTATCCCACCTCAAATTCTACTTCAGTTAAATGTATATTGTATTGAACCGAATACTTGTAAGCGGCCTGGGTCAAACACCCTTAACTCGTGGTTAATTCGTTTAAAGTTCCTCACCCTTACCACAAGTAAGCGGCCTGGGTCGAACACCCTTAACTCGTGGTTAATTCGTTTAAGTTCCCCACCCTTATCACAAGTAAGCGGCCTGGGTCGAACACCCTTAACTCGTGGTTAATTCGTTGAAGTTCCCCCCTTACCACAAGTAAGCGGCCTGGGTCGAACACCCTTAACATACAATCGATCGCGCCATACATACACCACAAATCATCAAAACCCAGCATACACAATAACATACAGAACATTAATCGCATTAAACATAAATGCAAAAGAAGTGTACCAACGTAACATAATGTACCAGCTATTACAGACATAGGCTCAAATAATATTTTCGAATCAATAAAAATCAAAGTCATATTCTGCTGCATCAGGAGCCACCTCCTCGGCATCACCCGCCTCCTTCTCCTCTTCAGCTGCCTTCTCCTCCGCCTCCTCACCCGTACTGCTCCCATCTTCCTTGACGAGCTTCCCATCAATAACGTCTTTATTCACATCAAACTTTGAGTCCGCAATGTCAATCTCCTGGTGGAAAAAGGCTGCTTGACGCAGTCCCTTATCAAAGTCGTTGATGTGCTCTTGTATGATGCAATTCTTCAAGTCATCAAGCTCACCTATAGCACCATCATACTTGTCTTTTAACTCATCATAGTCTTCCTCCAACTCTTCTATTTTCTTGTTCAATTTTCCCTCTGAGTCCAGACAGTGAACCTTCCATGTTGCCAGCCTTTTTCTCTCCTCTTCCCAACCCTCCCTTTCTTTCTTCCACGCAACTCTCTCCTCCTCGAACTTGTCGAACTTTCCCTGTAACTCTTCTACTTTCTCCCTACCTCCCTCCTTCACTTCCCATCGATAGAGCGACCCAACACGACGACTTAAAATCAATGCTTTGCTTCCAAACTCCACCATCATTCTCACGATATGATCCGCCTCCATACCATCAATAGAGTTTATAATGGTATCTAGGAGGTTGATCGCGATATCTTTCCTGACATATATCTCCGACAACTCGATCAAGCCGGACTCCGATCTCTTCACCCCACTGGCCGACCCCACCCCGAGTAGGGCCGCCCTAACTTCTTCACATCCTTCCCCTTGTCGGGGCAAGGCGACAACTTGGCCTTCCTCTTCGTTACGCCATGCACGTGTACCTCCACCATGGATTCTTACGGGTTGGGAACATCAATCTTCCTAGTTGCCTTGGCTTTAGCGGCCATCTCTTTCCTCAACAACTGGAAGAGCGCCAAAGTCTTCTTCCCCGATTACGCCATGTGCCCTACAATAACATATTAAACCCCGTTTAAAACAACTTAGAATCATTAACATAGTTTAAGTAACAAACAGATACCTTCAATATCAATAATCGGGTACACCGAATTATAAATTCTAACTAGGCCCTTAGTGGGCAACTTATCAACAAACTTCATCAAGGTCTCCACCACCTCCTTATCCCCCACCGACAACTCGTCGGTGCCCATATCCTTATACCGAGAGGGGGTACCCGTCCAGCTAAATGGGAACTTCATACTCCCATCTGCGTTAAAGAAATAGGGCTTGCCCTCTTCCTTCACCACAACTTTGAAGTATTCGTCCTTAAAATGCTTGAAGGACTGGGAAAATGCGTCCAATCTGCTGATGCTGGGACGACTTATCAGAGACAGCCAAGTAGTTGGTTGGCGGGGCCTAGTATCATAGAAGTAAAGAAAAGCGTAAGGTGAAGGCTCCAAATATAGGGATTGGCACAGAATGCGGAAGGCTTGAATGTAAGCCCAATTGTATGGGTGCAACTGCGTAGGTGCCACATCCAGCGCGCGCAACACACCCATGGTGAAATATCCTAGTGGCAACCGCACATGTAGCTGAGAAAAGTGACACATGTGCATGTAGAAGAACTTCTTCGTTGCCCCCTCTTGCCCGTGACACACACGGTCGATGGCGCTCACCCTCTCCAGGGAAATAATACCCCCGCTTACACCCTTTGCGATGACAGGTGTACAATTCAGCAAAGAGTTCAACATGGGAGACCACCGGAATAAGGATGATTGATTACGAACATTGGTAGCCCCCCACCCGTAACCGCCCTTGGCCGGCCAGTTACTCTCGGCCAACTCCTCTGGGGGATCTTCTCGGACCTCCCTCACCATTTCCATAGGGATACCACCCACCACACCCCCAGAACTCGTGCTCTCCTCTTCAACAAGTCTACCTCTACTCCTCCCAGACTCTATGCTCTCACTACTAGACGTAGACAATGACACACTATCGCTACTAGACATACCTTTCTCTTTTTTTGGAAAGATGTCAGTTGGAGTTGAAAACCAGTCGGACAAGAAAGCGCACACAAGATCTCTGAATGGAAATTCTTGCAAATGAACCAATAAACCCTTACTCGTTTTAAAATCTACATTTATAGGCCAAAATTCCAAACGGCAAAAACCCTTCCCGCCAAAAGAACAACCCATAATCGACACAATCATTCCAAGAGACATGACTCTTAAAAACGACGGCGCCAAAACCCCTCTAATTTGACCCCTGACATCCCTTCACCTATCATCATCCCTTTCTCGCCTATTAGCCTTAACACTGTTCACCACACTTAAAGACTGGGGGACTGGTGTACCACACCTAGCCGACCCTGCTGACATATCAACACATATTACCCTTGACCGACACCTATAACGGCCAAGGCTAGGGGACTGGTGTACCACACCTAGCCGGCCCTGCTGACATATCAACACATATCACCCTTGACCGACACCTATATCGGCCAAGGCTGGGGAACTGGTGTACCACACCGAGCCAACTCAACAAAATAGTAATAAAACAATGCCTACATACCAAAGCATTCATGTAATCAGCCTAGGCCGGGTTAACTACTTCCTAACCGGCCTAAACCGATAACCTAAACATCTAGAGGAGCAACCTGCATAAGACAACATGTGACCAACACAATCCACCAAGGAAACTAGTCAGCTTAGGCCGACAACTCCAATATACTTAGCAGAATCAAAGTCCTCTTGGTATTCAATGGATCCACCTAAGGGCCTGGGATAAGGCCCAGGCCCACTTTCAGCCCTAACTAAGGCCCAAGCCAAGGCCCGACCCATGGCATAACCAGACATAATTAATACTCTATAAATACACGTGGACCCCAATAATTAAAGGTACGCATTCATTACTCCATTAATCACCTAATTTTACCTTTGGAGAGCTTTGACTTACTTAAGATTCAGAGTCCCTTCTGCAGGTAACCCCTCCTGGGTCCAAGCTGACATATACCAACCGGGAAGAGGACAACTGAGGAGATGGCGGACTACATGGGTAAGGTGACGCTTGTGCCTAACTTATCTTGTTTGTTCTCTACAGGAATAGTAACATTGTTAGGAATAAGGCTAGGCTGGTTGCTAAAGGTTATAATCAAGAGGAAGGCATTGATTTTGATGAAACATATGCACCTGTGGCTAGGCTAGAAGTTGTGAGGTTATTGTTAGCATGTGCATGCATGTGTAATTTCAAACTTTCTCAAATGGATGTGAAAAGTGCATTCTTGAATGGTTTCTTAAATGAAGAAGTGTATGTATTGCAATCTCCTGGCTTTGAAGACCACCTATATCCTAATCATGTTTTCAAATTGAAAAAGGCTATATATGGTTTGAAACAAGCACCACGACAGTGGTATGAGAGGTTAAGCAACTTTCTTTTATCTAAAGGATATGCTAGAGGTGTTGTTGATAAAACACTTTTTATTAGAAAGCATGCAAATGATGTAATACTTGTTTAAGTATATGTAGATGATATAATCTTTGGATCAAATAATAACTCTATGTGTGAAGAGTTTGTTGCAGCTATGTAGGGAGAATTTGAGATGTCTATGATGGGTGAGCTAACCTACTTCCTAGGGCTGCAAGTGAAGCAACTCAAGCATGGGACATTTTTAAGCCAGTCAAAATATCGTTTTGATCTACTGAAAAAGTTCAAAATGGAGGATTGCAAAGAGGTTGCCACTCCAATTGCTACAAACTACCTTATGGATGTAGATGAAGCTGGAAAACAAGTTGATTTAACCAAATATAGAGGGTTAATTGGTTCCTTGCTATATCTAACTGCTAGTAGACCAGATATATAATTTGGTGTTTGCTTGTGTGCTAGGTTTTAATCCATGCCAAAGGAATCGCACTTCAAAACTGCAAAAAGGATTCTCAAGTATCTGAAAGGGACAAATAATGTTGGATTATGGTATCCTAATGAATCTAACATAGTTCTTATTGGTTTTTCAGATTCTGACTATGCAAGGTGCAAATTGGATAGGAAAAGCACAAGTGGTACATGCCATCTACTTAGATCCAGCCTAATCTCATGGAATAGCAAGAAGCAAGCATGTGTAGCACTTCTACAGCTGAGGCTGAGTACATAGCAGCTGGATATGCATGTGCTCAAAGCATATGGTTAAAGCATCAACTTATGGATTATGGTGTAAAGCTAAAGAAGGTACCTCTTTATTGTGATAATACAAGTGCAATTAACCTAACTAAGAATCCAATTCAACATTCTAAAACTAAACACATTGAAATCAGGCATCATTTCATAAGAGATCATATTCAAAAAGGTAATATTGAAATCAAGCTTGTGAAAACTGAAAATCAATTGGCAGATTTATTCACTAAACCACTTGCAAGTGATAGATTCAATAACTTAGAACTGAATTAGGTATTCTTGACATGAAGAATGTATGTTGATATTTGTTTGGCTTGTTAATCTTATTAGATCATGTGTGTGCTGCATTTAAAGTGGTAAAAATTGCATAATTTGAAAACTGCCAGTATTTCAGTCAGCTAAATTTGCAATTTCAACACATGTTTCATTTAAAATGTCAAAATCTGCATAATTTGTGTTTTGGATCTGTTTCAATCTGTTAAATCTCACAAAACAACACATATATTTGATTTAAATTGGGCTGGTTTGAATTTCGTGTAATCTGAAATTTTAGTCAGCTAAAACTACAAATTTAACACATAGATTTCACTTAAAACTGCCACTACACCAAAAATTAGTTTTCTGGTACAGTTTTAGTCAACTAACTCTATATTTTTATATGTTAAAATCACTTATGCTGATGTGGACTCGCTTGAATTGATTTTAATTGATTGACCAGTCAAAGCATACATCACATGTCTGTTTTTGGACTATAGCAGCAACTGTAACAACTATTACATCACCTAAAATCAACTTTTCATATTCCATTGACCATAAAGTGCTTTAATTACATGATTTCCAATGAACATGCATTAGATGTGAACTGTTTGTGAGTGGATTGTTCATAAAACACATGTGAAACACATCACTGCATCTCTGATACAAATTCCCTCACATTTAATTACTGTGATTTCCTGTACTACATTGAAATCATATAATCTGCATGATTTAGTTGACTAATTTTAAAAATCAACATGTTGATTCTATAAATACTTGCATAAGCATCATGCATTGGCATTCTCATTTGCTAGTAAGAGCCAAACCTACATTTCACCATGCCTAGAAGATCATGAATAACCCCCATAGATGATGAAAGCTCCACCCCACCTACTCCATCCTCTCCAAATGCAATGAATCAAGGAAGGCTTGAGGTATGGTTTCAAGACCATGAAGATAGAATTCAAGCATTCTTGATTGAAATCAATAGAAAGCAAATCATTCTTCCTAAGGTGAATCGCATGTCATGGCAAAGGGTAGAAAACTTTGGCAACCTTGAGCAACATCTCAAAGGTAAAAAATTGAAGACTTTCCTTGAGCTTTCGGGCAAGGTGTATCCGGATTTGGTGAATGTGTTCTATGCCAACCTCAAATTCAGCAATGGCATTCTCAAAACAAGTGTCAAAGGTGTGGAGATGGAAATCACTAGGCAAACAGGGAACGATGTGGTTGGCCTAAGGCAAAGTGGTGTGCAAGTCCGCAAAGGTGAAACTAGTGCAGTGAATGGATTCAAAAAAGTGCAATACTTTAACCAATGTGTGTGAAATGAAGGTGAGCAAACTAGAAATTTCCATGTGGGAAGGCTTCGTGTGGAGGAAATGTTGCTAGCTATGGTAGTTACCAAAATCGTCATGCCTAGGGGAAGTAATCATGCAACCTTGAATGAACGTGATCTTGTGGTGATGTACTGCATTGAAAATGGAATAATGGTGAACTGGACATACACAATTCGTGACCACATGATGAAGGCAAAGAGGCTCACAAATTTAAAGCTTCCATATGTGGTGTTCATCTCCAAGTTCATTGAGCATTTTGGTGTGGATGTGGAAGAAAAGCTTGAGGAGTCTACTAGAATTCTAAATCATGTTTCTACACTGAATATGCACAAGATGGGATTCACCAAGATAGGTAACACTTGGCTGGTTGAAGGAGATCAATGTGCAAATATTGAAGTTGGAGCAAATGACCACGAAACGGGAACTAGTGGAGGAAACCAAGATGAAGATGAACCACAACCAATGGCAATTGAACTATATAACCCTCATGAGAATACTGGACCTATATACTCCCAGTTTGAGAGAATGGTTCTCAATCAGCTTCAAGACCTCAACTTGGCACAAAATGCACATCATGCTTATTGCACAACAAGGTTCCAAGATTTGGATGACCAGTTGCATAATGTTCATGACCTCCTCTCCAATGTCTACAATAGAGACTACCCTAGGAATGAGTGAAGGGGATGGCTCACAGGTCATGCATTACATTTTCGTGCTGCATTTTGTGTGTTTGTCTAATTGTTCCAATTTTTAATCAGCTATTTTATCATTTCAGTCAACTGATTATATCAGTTTTTAGCTTCATGATGTATCTATCATTTATGCTTATGTTCTGGTGTGCTTGTATTCGTATCAGCTGCCCTGATACACCCCTGTGTTACTGTTTTAATGAAAATTTTCTTCTTTCCAAATTGATCTATGTATTTACTTTCATTTGATGAATCCAAAGGGGGAGAAATATGTGAAAAATAATGAGTAAAAGTGTGTTAGACTTGGAAAACCTGAAATAAATTTGTTGGAATCATATAATACTGCAAACTCAATCTAAAATCTGAAGTTAAATCATATTAGTGATAGGAGGAGCATATGCATATGTGATATGTAAGTATGCTTATGTGCTTTTGCCTGGTTGTATATTTGAAATATTGATATCTTGTATGCAAAACCTTTTTCAGGTTTCTCTATGGATCTTAGCTCATCAATTCAACTCGAGGATGTTGGCTTCATCAATTCAGGGGGAGATTGTTAGCCCAAGCAAGCTTGAAGCAAAGAATTGATAAAGCCATGTGCATGAAGATCTTAGGTGTTTGATGAAGATTGATGAAGATCCACTTGAAGATTTAGTTTTAGTGTGTTAAATTTGTAAATAACATGTTAAATGTAATGTGTTAGTGTTATATCTTGTTGGTAGGCTATATGACATAGGTTAGATGGGATTTCAGGTCTGTAAGTGTGATTCTTGCAGAGTGTGTATCTAGATTTTTGTTAGTCAAAAATCTTGTGTGTTTTGTTGTTGAAAAGTGTAATCTTGGTGTGTGATTTGTAAAACTTTTGAATATAATGGAAACTAGACTCAGGTTGTCCGGGTAAACTGAATGTAGCAGTGTGATTGAGTGAACCAGTATAAAAACAGTTGTGCATTTCGTTTCCCTCATCTCACTCTCTTTGAAACTCTTGAAAAACTCAAGAAAACTAAGCAATTTGATCTTTGGTGAGATTTAATGCGTTCTTGTGTAATCTAAGGCTTTATACTTGTTATAAATACTGATTGGAACAAGTCTTGTGTGTAAAAGATTGTTGTTTGAGTTGAATTTAGGAATTTTGCATTTTGCATAAATCTCCAATATTTTAGCCGACTGATTTGATTTTTTAATCGACTGTTTCATAGGATCAAGATCAATTTAGTCTGTTATTTTATATTTTAATCGACTGAAAGTGTATTGGTCTGCTAGATTTACATCCAAACTTTCCAGTCCATCAGATTCAATTGAAAAGAGGTTTAAGCTTTCGAAAAGTTTTATAAAGCCAATTCAACCCTCCTTCTGGGCCAAACTCACCATTTCAAAACTAATATAAATAGTTCCATCTATTTGGGTCACATGCCAAAATACTATATTTTCCAACATATTACAGTGACCCATTCCTCGTAAACCTCCCACCATGATGAAAGACAACTTTGAAATGGGAGGTATCCATACCAACAAACAATAATATATCTATACTACCTTGTGAAATATCAATATACCCAAACAAAAACCCACATATTACATTTCATACCACTATCACATCCACAAAAGCATAAGTAACGGGGGACCATATATTCAACACAATCACACTTTACGGACCACCATCGCCAATCAAATCATAAAAAAAATGATAACAGCACCGCAAAACTCATTAAATTAAATCACTCACAACATTCAAACAAAAACTCTAAACACCACGATCCCACCAACAAATCATGCAATCAACAACAAAAAATAGTGGTTTGCGCACCTACGATCCAAAATAGACGCTTATTTGATGTCAATTGCAATTTCAATTTTGTCCAAACCACACAAACTCCCCCAAATTCATCAAATCCTCTTCCCCCCTCTTCACTAACGTCTGCAGAGAAATGAACCCAAATATGTCTTATCCTGCACTATTCCATATCACACAACTCCCATGCCACGTCACAAAATTTTTCCTCACTTACTAGGTCCACACAGCTAGACGTTATCTTATTTAATGGTGTCAACGAAAAGGGAGTACATTGATGAAAATTAACTAATTTGCGTACTAAGTAGACACAAAGTTAAAAGCGGGTACCAACGAAAGTGGGTATGTTACAATTAATTATACCTAAAAAATATAGTGTTACAATTATCTGATGACTGAACACTAACTAAGTGCATACCCATGTTCAACTTTTTTCACACTAGAGAGTTTTGTTAAATCAACATAGTTATGGTTCCTATAAATGACCTCTTCATGTTTTGTACCATAAGTCTTTTTAGATAATTAATAATGTGTTAACTTATTTTATCAATTATTTTAAGTCAAATAGTAGAACAACTTAAAAAAGTAGTGTTATAATTATTTGATGACTGGACACTAAATAAGTGTATACCTATGTTCGACTTTATTCACACCAGAAAGTCTTGTTAAATCAACATGGTTATGATTCCTATAAATGACTCTTTCATTGTTTGTACCATAAGTCTTTTTAGATAATTAATAACATGTTAGCTTATTTTATAAAATATTTTAAGTCAAATTGTAGAACAACTTAAAAAATGTAGTGTTTCAATTATCTGATGATTGAACACTAAATAAGTGCACACCCATGTTTGACTTTTTTCACACCAAAGAGTCCTGTTAAATCAACATGGTTATGGTTCCTATAAATGACCTTTTCATGGCTTGTACCATAAGTCTTTTTAGATAATTAATAACAATGTAAGCTTATTTTATCAATTGTTTGAAGTCAAATAGTAAAATAGCTTAAAAATGTGGTGTTATAATTATCTGATGACATAAAAAACGTAGTCTCAAACACTCTTTTCGCGGAATTAGAATCTTATAATCCATATACAAGTTACATACAAAATAATTTGTATGTAATGAAATTTTTTGGAATGAAAAGTCTATTTTCTTTTATTTTGAAAAAAAATTATATTCTTTGTCTATTGCACTAAAATTTAAATTAAACGAAATAAAATTTTAGCAACACATCATTGGCATTAAAATTTGATAGTAATAAAACTTTCACTTAATCCAAATTAATTTATAAACAACATAAAATTCAATTCAAAGTAACAACATCTAATCTAAACAACACTAAGTGTCAACAACTTATATAAAGTAGTCATGTCCGGTTGGTTTTGGTCTTGGTGCTTTGTTGTGGTTGCTCCTGATCTTGTTGAAGTTTGCCTTGCTCAAGTTAATGGTATTGTTATCATACATCTACTCCCCAATGCTCTGTGTATTTAAACCATGAAATTTAAATTACACATTAAAACATATTATTCTATGTAACATCCAAATTTAATAGAATAATTCTACTAAATAGAATGTTGCATGTTTATTGTAAAAAGAAAAAAAAAGCACTAACAGAAAGTATATTACAATTAACCTTTTACAGTTATCCCAAATTATACTAAAATGAAAACCTTTAGGCACAACACACTACCATGAAATGAATCTAAACACAAATTAGATTAAATTGCAAATTTGCTCACGGGACAAGAAACTACAAAATAACAGTACAGAAGAAGAAAGGCTCAACAATGAGCAATAAAGGATCCAGGAAGCCTAACTACACCACAACCTCCCCACCAACTTCATGATCGCCAAGGGTCTCCACATCTGCTCACACCAAGGATTTGGTGATCATCGCAAAAAGAAAATCAAACAGAAACACAGACACAAAGAGAGAGTGTAAGCTAGAGACAAAAATAATTTTTTTTAACATATTAAAGAGCAAGCAGTTTATTAAACAAATTATAAACAAGCAATTTAGTAAGCACATAAGGCATGTGAAGGCAAACAATGCAAGACCCTCAAACTCAGTTATCCGGATACATATGAAGAGATCAAATTCAGTGGATACTTGCACTTGTGGTGGCCTTTACTACTCTACAGAGCCATTGCCAATGGGTTTCACCCTATCATGCACAAGGTTAGCCTTTAATCATCTAAGGCCGTTATCCTACCAAAGATTACGACCTCTTGCTACTCTTACCATTTGAATTAGTACGCTCTAAGTCATGCCACATCCATGTTCTCACAACATATTCCACATGTTATCTCATGACATCCAAATCTCATGCCAATGGACCACCAACCAACCAATTCATAAATCATTTCATTTCATACCAAGCAAGTCAATATCACATGAAACATAACAGATTCATGCCTTTAAGAGTAATTGAATCAATCCACAAGTTAAAGTAAGGAATTAAAATTCTGCAACAATTCTCGCTTAAGCTAGACTGGTCTCACTTAAGGTAGAAATTCTTGCTTATGCTAGACTGATCTCGCTTAATCTAGAAATTCTTGCTTAAGCTAGACCGATCTCGCTTAATCTAGAAATTCTTGCTTAAGCTAGACTGATCTCGCTTAAGCTAAAATTTCTCGCTTAAAATAAACTGGCATATTTTCACTGATTTCAACATGGAAAACCCAAAATCCCAAACAACAAAAACTAAAAAAAAAGGTTAAGTATGTTTTTAGTCCCTAAACTTTGACCCAAAATTGGAATTCGTCCCTGGTTGAAACTTTGATAAATTTTGGTCCCTAAACTTTAAAAATGGATGAATATAGTCCTTTTAACCAATTTTGTTAACTTCTTTTAGGTTTCGAACGCATTTCTCAGTAAATATTGAGTCGAGCATGTGTCAAACGATGTAAACAACTCCAATATTAACATGAAACACATTCCACATGTTGAAAAAAGTCAACGTAATTGGGTTAAAAGGACTATATTCATTCATTTTTAAAGTTTAGAGACCAAAATTTATCAAAGTTTTGACTAGGGACAAATTCCAATTTTTGACCAAAGTTCAGGGACTAAAAACATACTTAACGCAATAAAAAACATAACCACATTGCATAAAACATTGGCATCATACTTCATGCTTTTAAAAGGGTAAACAAATCAATCATGGGAGCATACAAGCATTCCAAAAACTTTGTTGTCAATCTCGCTCAAGCTAAGGAGCTCTCGCTCGGGCGAGAAGAGCCTCTCGCTCAAGCGAAAAGCTCTTGCTTAGGTGATGATGTATGATTATCTTGATTCATCCTAACAGTCAAGAATATGGTGATGGTTGCTTAAGAAAACCTAAGGAAATTCCCATTAGATATTAAGATAACAAAGTTATCTAGATGTTAAGGTTCCTTTCCAAAGGTTCTAGAGAAGAAAAGGGATGGATTGATTACTTATGAAAACAAAGAAAGCTTGCGAAAAATTAAAGGAAGCAATAAAACTGATAGCAAAATATAGGCATAGAAATCAGAGTTAAAATGAACAAAACATGAAAATGGAAAGGAAGGAAAATGGTGCATGGAAGAATCACCCCACCCTAGAGAATAGGCAAAGCCTTGATCTTCTACTAGGGATTAGTGGTGATGCCGCCACTTGAGCTTGCTTAAGATAAGGCTTTAAAGTTTTCTCCCTAAGAAGAAAACCTCTCATAAAGGTTGAACACAATATAGTGAATTTTCTAAAATGATCAACCCCTTCATAAACCTAAGAGCTCCCCTTAAATAGATGTAACTAGGGGTCTCTTAGAATAAATCCAAAAGTAACAAGGTCCTTACAAGCAAAAACACAAACATAAAAGTCCATCTAAAAACTAGAGTAAACATGGCACATGGTATGGAAGGATGTCTAGGCCAAATAGATGCCAAATGACATTCAAAGATGCTTATAGCACACTTGGTCTCCAAGGAAAGTGGTCCCTCTTTCTAGAAGCTTCTAAAAAGTTCCCTCCTTTCTCTCTCTTCCACATGTGCTCTCCTTCCACCATCCATTTAGGCGCCACTTATATTGATCTTAGGAACTTGGATTAATCTACAAAACATAAAGGAAATTAGGATTAGCATATTGACATGGTTTAGCCTAGTTAAGTCAATAGTCAACCTTAAGTCAAAGTCAACAAGTCAACCTTAGATCAAAGGTCAACAAGTCAACTAAAAGTCAAGGTCAACAAGTCAACTTTAATTGGTCAAACTTGTCAACTTCATGGAATTAAGAAAATTGAAAATAAACTAAAAGATGGACTAGCCTTCCCTTTGGTCATGCTTCTTGTGGTTCTCCTTGGGATGGCTTCTTCCTTTGGGTTGGTGGTCATGTCCTCATCAGGCGAGATTGAAATCATAGGGCAATATGAGGGTTCACGAGTTCTCGCTTGAGCGAGATTACTCTCGCTCAAAATTGGAGCTCGTCGCTTGAGCGAAAGTCGAGCAGAACTTGGGGTGAACTTCTTGCTAATTTCGCTTAGGCGAGGGTTGCTCGCCTCGGCGAAAACAATAGAGCTTTTCCCCGCTCACGCATGCAAACTAGAAAAGCAGTACCAAAAAACATTTCAACCATTTCTAGGAAACCACAACAATGAGCAAACATCATAAACATGATTTAAAACTAGAAAAACATGCAATACTCATAAAAAAATTTAAACCCTAGCTTCCCTTACCTTGAAGCTGAGAACTAACACAAGAAACCCTTAAGAGAGAAGCACCAAGACCTGGAGCAGATTTAAGAAGCTGTAAAATAGAACCATGGGAGACAAGAATGGGACCACGAATGAGACTCGCGTGGAACTAGAGTTACCAAAGAGAGAAGAATGAAGGGATACATTTTTAGAGCTCAACTTACGTGGGGAAAGATGGTTTCCGCTAACTGGACTAATGAAATATCCTCACACCTTCTCTTCCCAACTCAAACACTTATACTTCTCCACCTACTTTTACTCTTACCTCGTCAAGTCAAGATCTCAAATTTCCTTCTCTGGATAAACATCTACTCTTACTTTCTCACTTCTAGGTTGGCACTCTAACTTGAAAAAATAACTCAACCATCTTTTATTTCTCTTACCCAACTTCCTTCGTGTAACTCCACATTTCCAACTCTGAATGATCATTGAACACTTTTAACTGATACACATAAGAACGACACATTTATTGTTTTTAAAGAATCGGTCTTCATAGTAACCACTAGGTCATGAGTAAGATAATTATTCTCACGCACCTCTTACCATTCAGGAGCATCACTTGCCACCATCTCGTTGTGCTACTTTGATCTATACACAAAGTCACTTATTTTTTTACTTAAAATGATTATCCTTTCATGTCTGCCATGACAAGAAAGCAATCATCATTGAGAAACCTTCATCAAAACCTCTATAGAACTTCCAAAACTCTTTAAAACTCCTTTTTTTGTAGCCTTAGCATTCCATTTTCTCAACATCGTATCCACCCTCTTAAAACCATATGCCATACTAGCGACTCCAACTTTAGTCAATACTCTTCTTGAATGGTTTGATACACCACAACTTCTCTTTAAAGATCTGCCAAACTTGCAGTCATTTCGGGGATTATATTAAGTCTATACCATTATGTCTCCAACAACGCTTTCACTTTGTTCTCTTCACACTCCCAACATAAATCATCCAATTAGGAACTATTAGCACAAGTTCTACCTCAGTCACTAATGCAAAAGTGAACTTCACCACTCCAAAGCAAAAATTCTAATATCTACTTTAGAATACGTCTATAAACTCTTCTATCACTAATATCATTTCCATCTATTATTTGCTTGCCTTTATCAGATAATTTTGATTCACATGACATTTTGCCCCCACCCTTCAGCTTGATCCATACTCGATATGCCACCACTGACTTTTCTCTTTGAATCAAAGGACACTACTACATTGGGGATCATATCTCCTAAGAATGAGATTAAGAAAACACTCAATTCATCCTTGAGATTATGTCCCAATCTTGCAAAGGAAACAATTCAAATTGGCTTTGAATTTAAATCCTTGATCACCACGAAACACGTGACACACCTGAGTAAACTTAACTTGACCGCAACTGTAGCAAACCACCATCTCAACTCCCACTCCCTTTTGCAGGCAACCATGACTCCTTTACCATACCGTCGACACCAAGAAGTATACGATCCCAAACAAAACCAAACCCATATCCCAAGCACCACTTTTATACCTTGTATCCTTGATTGGGATCATTCGTGCTAACCATTTCAACACCAACCATCGTAGACACCCTTTCAGCAACTCAAAACTTTTCCTTTCATTTCCTCCATCAATGGGCTGCAACATTATTTGTTGCCCTTACATACAAGAATAATCTTTAAAGATGTGCCTCTTCTTCTGGTACATGAAACCTTCTATCTTATATCCAAGGTCAAACATTCTGCTCATGTGAACTACTTTTCCTTAAAACATCTTACTATCAATTAAGAAGACCAATCATCTCCTTCTAACTATTGAACCGAGTATGGAACCTTTATATCACTTCATTCTTATCCACAAATTGTTTTTCCCTCTACATAGGAAACATCATCTTACTTGACTGATTTGTGAAATTTGCTCCATCTTAGCCTTCCACTAGAGATTTGTCGTCTTTTTACACTTCACGGTCTTTATCCTTCTTAGCTTGCTCGATGCTAAGCAATGTAACTATTTTCTACAACCTAGGATCTACCAATTGCTATTCTTCCACCAATCCAAGAAAGCACTAGGCATAGCTATATGATAATCTCTAATGACACTTCTCCTAACACTACCGTGTATCTGCGTAACTCTGAACCTCAACATTGTCAGGATGTAAAGCCAACTTAATTTTCTCAAATGTTTGTTACGCTTGCATCCACTAATATCTTCCATTGTTCTAACCTCTAGGTTTAACTTCTTTTGGGAAAACTTGTAGCATCTTCTTCCAAGAACCCGTCCTTAAAGCTCCCTCTGCCCGAGCATTATTTTATGAATTATAACATCTTCTCTTACTCTACTAACCAAAAACTTAGCTTTCCTCACTCAACAATATACATTATACAACAACTCCCTATCTTTGAGGTAAGGAGTTGTCTTAGAGGCCTCATCCAACCCTTGTAAAGTTAAGGATGCCAAGTTAACCTTGAATTTGAATTCCTTTACCACTATAGACACCAAATACAAACCACAAAGGCGCAAACAAGACAAACTAGAACATACAAAGCAAAACTCCATCATCTATTGATAACCAAACCTTTTGTCTGTCATCATTCTTTCCCCAAACCATTAGAATTAAGAAAGGAAAACAAGCTTTGATCTAGTCATGAGTATGTACCCTCATTACTTTATCAAGACGTTTTTTTTTTCTTAATACTTTCGGTTTCACAGACAAACTCGACTAAACTTGAATACTTCAGCCCACGAGACATGACAAACTCACAACCCTCAGGTCATCTTCAGGATGAACTGCTTTGATACCATAAATGTAACATCTAATTTAATAGAATAATTCTACTAAATAGAATGTTACATGTTTATTGTATAAAAGAAAAAAGCACTAACAGAAAGTATAATACAATTGACCTTATACAGTTATCCAAAATTATATTGGAATGGAAACCTTTAGGCATAACACAATCCCATGAAATGAATCTAAACACAGATTAGATTAAATTGGAAATTTGCTCACAGGACAAGAAACTACAAAATAACACAACACAAGAAGAAAGGCTCAACAATGAGCAATAAAGGATCCAGGAAGCCTAACTACACCGCAGCCTGCCCGCCAACATCATGATCACTAAGAGTCTCCACATTTGCTCACACCAAGGATTTGGTGATCATCGCAAAAAGAAAATCAAATAGAAACACAAACAAAAAGAAAATGGGTAAGCTAGAGACAAATTATAAACAAGCAATTCAGTAAGCACACAAGGCATGTGAAGGCAAACAATGCAAGACCCTCAAAATTAATTATCTGGATACATATAAAGATATCAGATTCACTAGATGCTTGCACTTGTGGTGACCTCTACTGCTATGTAGAGCCATGGCCATTGGGTTTCACCCTACCATGCATAAGGTTAGCCTTCAATCATCTAAGGTCATTATCCTGCCAAAGACTAGGGCCTCCTGCTACTATCACCACTTGAATTAGTACGCTCTATGTGAGACTAACTTTCTTTGGTTTAGTTTTGTCAATAACATTTGATATTTTACAATTAAAACACAATAGTATAAGTCTAAATTTTGTCCATAACTCAATATTTTACAATTAAATTTTTCAATATAAGAATTAGGGCAACCATATTTTTTCATAAACTCATGTGTGGGTAAATATCTTTCAATTGAATTAGAGTCCATAACTTTAAGTTTCAAGTGAACTAAAATTAAGCTAACTTTCATAACTCAAATGGACCCCATGAATATATGGTATAGAAACTGACTTTTTATAGTTCAATAAGTGTCTTTCTAAGATGTAGATTTTGTACAACAGAAATTCCAGGAATATTATTTCATGAAATCATACTGGAGCACATAACTTTTACTTTCAAGTGCACGAAAATTATGCTAACATTCATAACTCAAATGGATCCCATGAATATATGGTACAAAAACTGTCTTCTTACAGTTCAATAATTATCTTTCTAAGATGTAGTTTCTAAACAACAAACATGTCAGGAATATAATTTCATGAAATCATTTGTGAGATAAACATCTTTAAATTGGACTGGAGTCCATAATTTTAACTTTCAAGTGTAGTCAAATTATGCTAACATTCATAATTCAAATGGACCCCATGAATATATGGTACATGAACTGACTTTTTATAGTTCAACCAATGTTTTTTTGAGATGTAGTTTTTGTACAACAAACATGACAATAATATTATTTCATTAAATCATACTAGAGTCCATAACTTTAACTTTCAAGTGCACTAAAATTATTTTAACATTCATAACTCAAATGGACCCATGAATATATTGTACATGACTGTCTTTTCAAAGTTCAGTAAGTGTCTTTCTGAGATGTAGTTTATGTACAACAAAATTCCTAGTAATATTATTTCATGAAATCATTTATGTGGTAAACATCTTTCAACTGAATAGGAGTACATAACTTTAACTTTCAAGTGAACTAAAATTAGCCTAGCATTCGTAACTCAAATGGACCACATAAATATATGGTACATAAACTGATTTTTTTATAGTTCAATAAGTGTCTTTCTGAGATGTAGTTTTTGTAAAACAAACATGACAGGAATATTATTTCATGACATCATTTGTGTAGTAAACATTTTATAACTAAAATAACATTAAATGTAGTTTTGAATACACATAAATAACATTAAAACAACCTTAAACACCAAGACAAATTGTTCAAAATGATATGTTTCCTGCATTTTCACTTCACATAATAGTTCGTACATTAACCAAATCAAAATGATATTTGATTTACATTAAACCAAAAAATGAGACACATCATCACCATCCGTAAAACTATTTTGCTATCCTTTTCTTCTTTAGACCAAACGCACTTTGGATTAGATGAATTTTGAACCGTAACCGTGGGTGATTCCTCACACGCACATACACATTGTTGCTCTTTACATTTTTTTCTTCTACATTATTAGAATCTTGTACTAATTTATCTTCACCTTGGCTTGTGTATTCCACCTTACAACGTTGAGAGTAACATAATACCTCAAAACTACCAATTGTTGAAAATAAGTCGTTGCCTTCAATTGTAAAGGTATTTCGTTTCACATGAGTCTTCCATCATGTGCATCGTTCATGTAAATGATGCTCATTATTTGGTACATTTTCTTCATCAAAATTATTAGGAGTAACAAAATTGTCACACCTTTTCTTCATTTGTTTTTGTTTTCCTCTCATCAACAGTTGCTTCTATTTTACATATGGCTTAGCAAGTTCTTCAATATCACATTGTTGTTGTTCAATTACACCCATAAGTTGCTCCTTTTTTCGGGTTCCACCACCTACACCGTCTTTTCTTTTTCTTTTGTCACACTCATCATTACCTTTTGAAAAAGCTTCTCTCACAACTAACTGCCCTAGTTCTTCCTTAGACACACAAAGATCATTAACAATCTGCAAAATAATTGAAACAACCATCAATATTAAATTACTAAACAATTAACATAAAACACAAAAAAAAAGAAACAAATATTGTAAATTACCACATTCTTTTCAAAACGTGGGAATTTGAGTTTCATAATTGCACCCTTTCTCTTCACAATAAGGAAGTGATCCACAACTACAACAAAAAATAATCCAATAAATATAAAACTAAGTAACCATATAGCATGGAAGTGTTTTCTATGTAATTGCTTCTTCAGAACAAAGGACACACTACACAAACTCTCAACCAAGTACTCAATACAACACCACCCCAGTTATATTTAACTAGACTCGTCAAATCATCTACAATTTTAAAAAGTGTAACAAATATTGTTCCATTTCTATTATGCAAAAGAAACTCAAATATGCCTAACAAAATGAACAATCGACAAAAATCTTCTACATCAATAGATTCATAATGCTTTAAAAGAAACTTATATATTACGGTAATTGTTACCTTTTTTTAGAGAATTTCTTCCTACACACACTCTCAATGTCAACCTCCTCCAAATCAATTCTATCTCCACAAACCCTCAACCCCAGACCTAAACATACGTCTAATAACATAAATGCTACAACTTTGGAGTCAATTATGAAACCTCTTCTACTTTCCACCCATACATTACATAACTCACTTAGAAGCTTTCGATTGATCTTAACTCTCTCATGCAACAAAGTGAACCAGGAAAATAATGTTCCTTCAATACATTGCTTTTGCTCCACACTTAACTTCTTATTCAATAAACCAATATACCTTGTTCTACAAGAATGCTAAAATTAATCTGCAAATATTCATATTACAAAGCATAATTTAAATTTAAATGACTAAAATTTAAATCAACTTACCATGGAAGAAAAACTAAAATACCTTGCTTATATCACTACTTTATCTAACCTCACAACCTTCACAACCTTCACTACCTTCCGCGAAACGCTTTTTCTTGACAAGCTTTCTCTCTTTCAAACCACGCTTTGTTTGAGTTACCTTCTCATCTCTTCATTTCTTTTTCACATTTTTCATAGATACCCTAATTGATATTTTGGTGAAGAAGAAGGAACGAAATTAACTTTGATTTTGGGGATGAAGAAGGAACGAAAACGACTTCGAAAAGGTCTCGACACACCTTTTTCACACAACTGCCAACTTTCTTTGCTTTCTCTTCAACGCGTGTCATGTACACATGCACCTTCAATTGCCATATCATACTAGTTATTGCAAATAAAAAAATTAAAAAACCTCTGCCCACGTCAGCTGCCATGTAGGCGAGTAACAAAAGGGTCAAAATAAAGAGGTCATTCTATCATTATCCTAACTTTATTCTATAATCTGGAAAATCGAAAATGTTTAGGCCACTGTCTATTGCTAAAGCTTAACACCTGACAATCAAACCAAAAACCCAAAAGAGTTAGCAATTGGAAATACATTTAAGGTTGGCATGTTCCCCATGGAAAAGGGCACCTCACCCAATCCAACAGACACTGCCATGAGAGGCATTGTGGTAGCCATCGTTAGAATAGAAAAGTTGATATAAATGAGTGTTTTTTTCTGGTTAGGAATGAAGAAGATTGGAAGAGGTTTGTGAACAATGATGAATTTTTTTGAATGGGGTTATGATGTAATAGTTGAATGAACGAGTGAAAAAGCAAGCTTCACGTATACAAAAAGCAGCGAATGGTATAATAGTAATATGAAGAAATAAAAGTTGAACGACATAATGATCTAAATAATGGACAACTGTCACAATATCAAGTTGGGGTAATTAGGTTTATTCCCTGTCAGTTTCTAATCTTAGTTGTTTATATTGATTTTTTACCCAAATAGCATTGTTCCTTTTTTTTTACGCATATAGCATATTGTGTACAATAATTACACAGATAGCATGGTTTCTGGTTAGTGTTCAGAATTCGGTCCCCATGGACTCGAATACCAGTCTTGAGTGGCTATTTTTTTTAACTCCCAATCAGAATTCGGTCTCAGGGACCTAAATTCTGAACTAGGTTATATTTTTTTCGTTTTCTTTCAAAATGGTAGGAAGAGATGTTTAATTTTTTTTTTTTGAAAAAAGATTTAGTTATTTTAGGTGTTATTTGGGAAAAATATAAAAGTAAATATAATTTGAACATTTTTTAATTTGTTGAGTTAAAACAATAATTGAAAAATAGATTTAGTATTGTGTATTAAGTTGTTTCAGGTGTTATTTGGAAAAATAGTAAATTTATTTTAAAAGTTTATTTTTTAATTTGTGTAGTATTATTTTATTGTAATTTATGTTTGGAAATAAAATTGTACTGATTATGATAGAAGTAACAACAGTAAAAATAATTATTGTATAAATATTGAATTTTTTTTATTTTTTAATTATGGTAATTTATAAAAATTATATATTTAAAGGTTACAAAATTTAATTTAATTTGTATATTTAGTTTTTTTATATGGCAAGATTGTAGTAAGGATGTCAACGAGGCGGGTATGATACGGGTAGTATCTCTTTCATACCCTACCCATTCAATAAATATTCGCCTCGTACTCGTACCCATATTCACGTGTGTATCCATTATGCGAGTACCCACATATTTTCTTAATATCTACAGATATCACTACAATAAAAATTGATTTTAGTTGGGGTTTTATTTGGTGTTTCCGAGGGTTTTAATCCCCACTAAGTATGTTACCTGTGTTTTGACTTTTCCCAAGTAAAACCAGCATCGTTAATAAATTACCGACGATTTTGAGTAACCTTTGGAAACACAGAACTTCCAAATGGTTTGGAATCCCTTGTAAATTACCAGGGGTTTCAAACCCCCAGTACTTCCCAGGAGTTATACCCCCGTTAATTCTTAGTGTTTTTTAGGTTTCAAACCCTCATTAATTTCATTCATTGCGTTTTCTTTAGTGCAAGTGAATTTTATTCATGAATCTTTTTATTTATAATCATTCAAGAAAAAATCGTAAGTTTTTAATAACAAAAAATGTAGTCTTAAACTAAACTGTGTTAGTAGTTATAACATAGGATAAGTTCATACGCGAAGGGTATTCCTCTGATGATTCAATTAAAATTTAATGATGACGAGTCAACCTCAAGTCTATATCTAGTCTGGCTGTATATTAAGCTACGTAAAATTACTTTACATGAAAATACCAAGAGAAAATTTGCTCCATAAGAAATACTATAAAATCATGATTATATATATATATATATATATATATATATATATATATATATATATATATATATATATATATATATATATATATATATATATATATATATATATATACAACCATCTCTTTCATAACATACTTAAGTAAGATTATTGGAATTTCCTTTAATAATATCATATTCCGTAAAATTACATGTCATTTTTGTGATATTCAATTTTGTGATGTAGAGACAAGTAATGATAAAATTCTACAGGATGTATTATTCATTAGATATCACTACAGCCTAAAGAAAGATATAAGAGGTTCATAGACATCTCGATAAGCATTTTCACCCATAACATAATTTGCACATCCATAATCATTTTTGTACTACACTACAAGCTTATTTGGGTGATCTTTAAGAATTTCTAACAAACGTTACACATCCTTAACATCAGAAAGAGCAGTAACACCTCTATAACTCAGGAATAGAGGAAGCTCATTTGGAATTCTTGTCATGTATGTTGGAGGAGTGGGTTGTCCGTAGTGTTCTATGTTCTCATCTTGATTCTGGTAATCAAACATTGATGTGGTTCCTTCTCTGGTCACTAATATTCACATATGATTAAGATTCATAACCCTTGTATGAAAGAAAAAATTATTCTTATTAACAACTAGCTGATTGTAGTGAAATTTTCAAAATCTCTGCTAAAAGTAAAGCTTCCTTTTTGTCATGAACTGTATAGCTTATATGTTCCTCAGGGTATGAACATCTAAGGAGATAATAATTATTTTTACCTCTAACTACATATGTAGAGGTTAACTTTATCATTCATAATTAATCTTCAATGATATTCACTCACCTTCAAACAATGTCAACATAAAATGGATTTACACATTTTATGTTTGCCTCTTTAACACTACCCTCCTTACCATTTGGGTCAGGAATTTCTCTTGGGATTGAATCATTTCCTTGCAATAGCAATAACCAAATAAATGAGCTTTTCATATCATGGACAAAAACCACCAACTTTTTGTTCTATTATCTTTATGGAAAATTTAGAGCTTTTCGATACCTCATGTTTGAAATCATCAGGGTCTTTAATGTATTTTCTTTCTTCCCAGTCTACAGGCCACAATTTGGAAGATATTTTAATTTCATAAACAAGAAAGATATTTCAATAATATTATCTGATTAGGATAAGCTGATGTTGATTCTTTTGTGTAATAAGGTCCACTCATTAGCATACATGTTTTATATCTCTACATCTTGTATGGTTGTGTAATGAGCTAAGCACCATTTGGTTAACTTATTTAGGCTGCAGATTTACTATTTGTTCATTTGACATAAATCAAGAAGAAAAAACAGAGTAGAAAAAATGGAATAAGGAACACATATATAAGGTGTATCCTCACTGAACTTCTTTCGATTAACAAATCCAAGGAGAAGCTTGATGTAACCTCCACCACACTCAATCTCCTGTTCAAATTTACAGAATATTGGAGGACCAATGTTCTATTCTTGTTGGTGAATTATGGTATTTTAGCAGAGATGGCAAAGCGTTTGCATCACTGGATGTTTGAATACCTACAATATTCCAGAAAATGGAAACAAGTTACAACACAAACCAAATTCTTGTTACACAATAGAAGTTACTCAAAACGTAAAGTATATCAACTAATTGAAATTTTGTGGTAGTAAATTACTCTCCCTTGACTTGTACTCTGCATTTTCTACCCAAAGCAACTAGGCATACCTCAAGAATATACTCAAAAAATAATCGAGACTATGACCATTGTGTAGTGCATATCTTACTTGACCCCAAATATTGAAGCATGCCATGGCTCATCATTGTTATAATACCACATTACTCTAATTCTTGCTTTCAGGTTCTTTAATTCTTTAAAAAAGAAAATCAAATTCTATTGAAAAAAACAACAAATATAAGATGATATACCTATAATTATAACAATCAAATTCTATCGAAACCAGTAAGTGATTCTAATTCCACCTATTATCGTTCCTTTTTCTTTCCTTATACCCGAGATTGCAAATCGAAATGTAGAGAAAACTGAAGTTTATCCTTATTATATCCATTGAGAATAGAAATAAGTTAGAAACGTGAAGAATTAGCGATGTGAGGAAGATGAGAAACGGAACCTTATGGAGCTCTCGAGTTGACAATTTCAATTGTCCTTGCACTTGATCATGCTTCCATGGTAGAGTTTGCCACTTTTGAGCTTAATCGTCACCACGTGAGCTGATGCCTTACGGAGCAACCAGTATTCTCAAACTCCTACTCATCCTCTGCCAAAACCATACTTTCCTTATTTACTTTTCCTTTTCTCAAACCAAACTAAGCAACACTTTCAAATTTATGAAGTACTAACATCTTTAAACTGAAGAAGGCCAAGGTCACCAAGGTAGGAGATAGTGCGGTGAGCGAATTTGATTAGGATGATTAGTTGAACCAATTGCATCGACTCCGAGCAACACGAATGCATCACAACATGTGCACACTACCTCTCTCATTATCACACACTCTCTGTCTACTACGAATCAAAGAGGCAATGATCAATCTCAATGACAAAATAATGTTGAGATGTGTTGAGATGGACACACAGATGAGAGAGAGACGCACTAACGCAAGACTAATGTGTTGAGAGGAATACCTAAATGAAAAGACATTATGGTGAGAGGGAAATGAAAATAACAAGGGAAGGCATTTTGGATTGAATGTTTTCAAAAGTCAGAACATTTGAAAATGAGAAAGGAGGGATTGCGAAATAAAGAGAGAAATGAATTTTACTATACGTTCATTAGAAAGTTCAATATTTACCAAAGGTTCCCTCTAAAACTCTAATAGTTAGAAGGGGTTTCTAAAGTAACCCCGGACACTTATAAGGGGTTTCAAAAACCTTGGTTATGAATATTTATTACCGGAGGTTAGTGTAACATCAAGTAATAAACTTTCGTTAAAATTAATATTTCTTGTAGTGTATCCACGGGTATCCGGAGGTATTTATAAAAGAAAATTTTAATATTTAATAAAAAAATGTAACCAAAAATTGGAATAAAAATACAATGCATAACCTTTATAAATTTCAAACAAAGTGAAAATAACTCATTTAAATAGTGTTGAATGACAGTTTACAAATAAATGAAGATTTTTTAAAACTAATTGATAAAAAATAATCCATTCAAAATAAATGTGTTAATGTTTTAATAACTTTTTTAATTTAAATTAGAGTATAGCGGGTACGGCTATCCACGGGTACGGATACTATGATACCTGTACTCACCCCGTTAACATGTGGGTGTAAACCCGTTACTCGCGGGTATCCATTTTCAATATCCATTTCCTACCTGTTGCAGATTTTATCCACGGATACCTACGGGTATAGATTTTTTTTGACATCCTTAGATTGTAGTAATTTTGAATGTAGAAATGTTTTTCGAAAACAAATAAATTCCAAAATATGGTTTGATAAAAAAATTCTTAAACAATATTGTTTTGGAAATGAAGGGAATGAATATGGACTACAAAAAATTTATCATTATATTCAAAATAAATGTAATGAAAAAAAATTAAAAAAGAAATAACAAAGTACAAAAAAGGGTATATGTATATTTAATAAAATACAATTATGTGAAAGAAGTAAAAAAATCATTGCAAATTTGTAAAAAGTAATTCAAAATGAAGGAAGGTTTAAAATAATTCAAAAAATTTAAAATCATTGCATTATTGTATTTTAAATAAATTTTTTATTTGTCTTTTGTTTATGTAAAATAAGTAACTATGATGTGGGTACACTGAAAGGTAATAATAAAAGATGTACAATTGAATTGAATGAAGGTTATATTTATTGAATACAATTAAAGTTACAACATAAAATTAGTGGTTGGATGTGGATCATCTAAGTCCAAGGTTGTTAGGACAATGATTTCTCGTATGTCCTTCTATTCTACAGTAGGAAGACTTTCTTGATTGTCTTCCCTCCCTATTGTCCATCTCAGTCATAATTCTACTTGATTTAGGAAGACCCTTCTCGCTCCTTTTTGTGGTAGGATGAGGCCAGACTTGTGGCGCTTGGTATGGTGGCCAATAATCTTCATGCCTTAACTCGCCAAACAAATTGATATATATTTTCATGATGGCATCCAACCTATAATGGGGACTGATCTACATGTTGAAGTCATGATGTGCGTGTTTGCAAACTGCAATGACATGAGAACATGGTAGATGGATTTTTTGAAACTTTTCACAATGGCACCACCTTTCATCTAACCTGACTACAAATTTTCCTAGTAGACGTACTTCTCTGTGATTCACTATCTTATCCACTCTGAATCTTGTTGTATTTCTATCAAATTCAACGACCCAATGCATATTTGACTTAGAGTCTGCATCTTGTAGGAAGTTGGTCGCATATTTAGAGTACACATGACTAACACTCACCGTTATAGTTATTTGCCTGCCTCTTTTGGTGAAGTAGGTGTCGCACCTGGTGTACGTGGCCAATACTATGGAAGAAATTGGCATATTCCTTATCTTCTTCAGCACAAAATTAATTGCTTCAGTCATATTTGTTGTTACGTGACCCTACCTTCTTCCTTGGTCATATGCAAGAGACCATTTCTCCCTTGGATTTTGGTCAACCCATGTTTTTAATTTTGGATTGTTTTCCCTAATGATGTTGTAATAGTAGTTGCAGCATGGCTCGATTATTGCGTACACTACAAATAAAATTTTAAAAGCAAATTAGATACTAATAATCGAGGTGAATAATTAACAACAAAAAATATGAAAAAGTTAATTTTTTACATGTAATAACTTACCCATGTTGATGAGGTCCTTTTTTAGTGTTGTATTCTTGATTTTTTTTTATAATGTTTTGTGCAATGTGTCGAATACAAAACACTTTCACGTAGTTCCCTTCACTCCAACCATTACTGGGTCCGTTGAATGTTGTACTAATTGAGTTGTGGTGGTCTCACATTAAGCATAAATGTTGTTGAGGCATAACATGCCTCCGAAGGATTTTAAGGAAAAAAAAAACAAGTTTCAACCGTTTTACCCTCTACTATAGCAAATGCAATGGGGAAAATGTTGTTTCTCCCATCTTGTGCAATAGATACTAGAAGAGTGCCCTTATATCTTCCGTATAGGAAGGTTCCATTGACTTGCACTAATGGTTTACAATACGAGAAACCATAAATACATGGTTTAAATGTCCAGAAAACTGTTCTAAAGTGTTGTTGGTTTTCTAGGACCTCCTCCTCATGCGTTATTGGACTGGTTTTCAACTTGTATACAAACCCTGGCAAATAAGTTTGCATGGCTTGTAGTAGGCACGATAATATGTTGTATGACTGTTTCTAATTACAATACATATATTCAATTGCTTGTTGTTTCGCCAACCACACCTTTCTGTAGGTTGTGTTATACCTCGTAGAGGTCTGAATGTAAGAAATTATTGTTGCAATTGGTGTGTGGGTCTGACTCCACCATTTGTCTTTCATGTTGGGAAATTATTCTTGAACTCAAATGCCTATGGTCTTCTGTTATGAGTTTTGTGGCACATGTGTGCACACCTTCAACCTTTCTGATTTCGCATACTTGATCCCTTACACGTAAGATTCCCTTACATTCCACCCTCAACCTTATTTTGTTTAAGTATGTGGTTTTGTAGGTACAACGGTTTGTTACATGGTACCTGTTTAAAGCATCTAGCAATTATTCCATAGTCTCGAACCTCATTCCTTGGGTAAGTGTACCGACATCGTGGTCAAGGTTGTCATGCAACATTTTATGGTGGTCATATTCATGTGAGAAATCTTGGTGTGGGGTTTGGTTGTATTCTTCATACAATTCGAAGTGTTGTGGTGGGTTGTAGGGGACAAAAGTATTCAGGTGTTGTTGTTGTATGGGGTGGACATTTAAGTTTTGGTCATGTTCATCAGGTTGATTGAAAAGTATTTCGTCATCATCTTCAGTAAACGGGTCTAAGGACGTTGTAGGTAGGCCTAGGTTCTCAACTTTTTTGGTGGTTGGAGGAGAGAACCTTTAGGTGATATGATGTGTAGGTGATTGAAAATATTTGAGGTAGACATTAGTAGTTCAATATAGGATTGTATATCATTGCCTCATTCCCCTAGATAAGTAGTGTTAAGGTCAAATGGTTCTTTATGGCTTCAGTGTTTGGTGTTGGATGATGCACATCAAAATGCGTTGAAGAATTTGGTTTAGAAGGTATCGTACCTAAGCTATAGGTGGTGTAGAGTTCAATAGATGTAATAGTTTAGGTGACCTGTATCATGTCAAAAGCGCAATCCAAGTCCTTATCATCTTGTATATGAGTGGTTGTGTACGTCACATGTTAGCCACAAACTTTAGTAAGAAATTTGAAGTGTATGAGTGGAAATCCGTCCCTTGGATCTCTATGGGTGCAGATCATGATTGTCTTTACATTTGCCAAGGAGACACCATTTTGAGGGTCATTGGTGATTTCTCCATTGTCATATATGCAAACAAACATGGATCCTTCCATTTGACCTTGCAGTTAAAGAGGAGTTTCAAAGATTTTTTAGAGTAAGTAGAAATTGCAAGATTCAATTTGTGAGGTTATTGTTGAAAGGGGGAGCTACTTCAACTCATATGAAGATGGTTTTGATGATGTCCAAGGCTACACTTCATATGCATTACCAGTTTAGAATTAATCATGTTTTAGTTAGGCTGTGCATTAGTCTGTTTGTATGAAATTATTAGATGTAATTCAAGCCTGCATTAAGTTGTAATTAACCATCACACTCTTGCTTGTGCAATCATCAATTGATTATTTGTTTAACTAATGGATTAGTTGTGAGTACTACACTAAGGCACTGAAAATACACTCACGATAATCGATTAGGTAAATTCCTAATCCATTAATGACAGCGGAGAACTCTGTATAAAAGTTGTTTTCTGAAAACTGTTTCGAGCTGGAAAAAGTTACAAATCACTGAAAAACATTCTGAGAAACAGCCCTCTGAGATTCACATAGTTTTTAAGCATTCTTGAAGATCATTCAAGTGAAGATTCAAGAAGATTGATGGTTGATTCTACCTTGATGGTCTAGCTTGAATCTAGGAGCAAATTGACAAATCTGCACAACAATAGGTGTATTCGTTTCTTGATTCTTTTTTATTGTATTTCTGATTACAGTTGCTTCATTGTGTGAAGTGTAGGCCTAGGTGCAATTGCGTGGATGCATTGCTTCTAGGAGGAGTTCTTGATTGGTAGATCAAGTTCTTTGGTTTTTAGGTTCTAGAATTATATAGATGTTCTTGTAATTCTTGGATCTTTATTGTGTTAATGGAATCCTCCTAAGTGGGTTTACTTAGGAGAAGACTGGACGTAGATTGTTTTTGAATCGAACTAGTATAAATTGTTGTGTCTTGATCTATCTCTTCTCTTACAATCTTTCTTAATTTCCTTAAACAGTCCATTAACACAGAACTGCAAAATTGATTAATTGGGTTATGAGACTTAAAGATTCTTTCAAGATTCAACTCAACCAAGTGAAAGACTCATTAACCAATTTAAATTCCCTTCTTGGTTAAGATTTTTAGACAGATCTGTTTTTACAAGAATGTGGTGGTGAAGGTAGTCTTTAATACCACACATTAAAGTTATCATGTGAATTTTTATTATGTGATCATGTGACTTGTATGAGCTTTAATGTTATCATGTGACTGACACGACCTCTTATGTAACCATGTGAGTGGTAGACCTTTGATGTGCCCATGTGACTGGCACGACCTCTTATGTGCCTATGTGACTAGCACGACCTCTTAAGTACCCATGTAACTAGCACAACTTCTTATGTACCCATGTGACGTTATTATATTTTAGGTGATCATATGAGTAGCAGTACATGTTAAGTGATCATGTCAGTTAAATCAAATGTTACGTGTTTATGTCTTGAAATTAACATAAGCAACGAGTTGGTAGTAAATTATTATATCAGATTACCATTTCGCCAACCCCATTATGTAAGTATCATAACTTAAAATGCATTGAAATTAAAACCTACATACACATCCAAAGAAGTAGAATGTCATAAATAAAAATACATACTTTAAAGAAAAAAATATGAACCTCAATCTAAGTTGAGTGATGAGGCTCCTCCGTCGCGGTAGTTGCCGGAAACCTCTCCCAATCGGTGTTCTACCGATTGAATCTCGCAAAAAGCGAGGGAAAACACAGCGGAATGGTTCATGTATGGTGTTTAGGCTCGAATCTCACTGGTTTCGAAAACCCTAAGAGGTAAAAACCTAATCTAGGGTTAGGATCGGAGTAGAGACGAAAGGTGGAAGTACTCTTAACCAAACTATCATTCATCAAAGCTATGTTACAATAAGGTTGGCTTGCCTTTTATAACTGAAGGCAACCGGGAAAGGGAGAAGAAAGAATGCCGTCTAACAGAGTTTCCTAACGGCAAAGATGTGAGGTTAACCCTTTGGTGAGGAAAACGTGATAGTGGAGGAAAGGAAACCTAGCAAAGAGACACAACCCAAGGACCAACGGAACCCTAGCAGAGGGTTAGTTCGCATGAGTGAAATGCACGTGGTGGATAGATGCGGACTTTGGTTGAGCGTGAAGGCAGAACCCTAACGACGCTCCAACACAAAACAAAGGTGGAAAAGGTTTGGCTGGGTGGAGGTTGAAAGAAGTGATTCGCGTGAATGGGCTGCCTTAATCTTCACTGAATGCAGGTCAGCAGAGACATCTCCTTGCTGCTAGACAATGAATTGGGCTGACTGAAGACGAAGCCCAATTGCCTGCTCCGCACTCCTACATTAGGCTCAGCTTCATTCTACACTTTATGATGTATTGCAAAGAAATGGTAACGTTGAAAGAATTAGCTTTTCGACCCATCATAATATGCTGGAATTAAATTGAAAACTGGCTGGTGTGATATTGGAGGTGCGCGTGATTGAACTGGAAGAACAGTGGGCCGTGGCAGTTCCAACATGGCCCAACAGAGCATGCTGATTGGAAGCATTGGCATGATAAGATATGATCCGCAAGCCCAATGCCAAAGACTGCAATAATGGGAAGCTTGGAAAAATAGACTGCAATAAGCAAAATAAGCTCAATTAAAACAATATTTATTTAATTGAAAATAGAGAAATTAAATGAAATTAAAAAGAATGGGCCTAGGCGTTGGCCCAATGCTGTAAGCTTTATTGGGGTCACATCATCCCCTCTCCCTTGAAAAGGATCTGTCCTCAGATCTATAGGATTATTAAAGGCCCACAACAACAAAAATTATAATACCACCAGGATCAAAAACAAATCTGCAGTAGTCATCAAATAAAAGTGATTAAAATTATAATAACCATGCAGTAAAATTGAGTGGGGACTATGTGAAAATGGGCTTATAAATTTTGAAAAAGTTGGTTTTAGGCTCACTTCACAAAAAGAATGTGTTACACTTTGACTAAGATGATTTTTGAAAAGAATATTAAAGTCAAAGTGTGTTTTTACACAGGATGTTGAGGATGACGAAAGAAGGGAATGAGATTGAGAACAAAATGTTTGAGAGGGAAGTAAAACCAAAGATTTTCTGAGAAAATGAATAGAATTTAAAGATGAAAGAACTTCCTTTGAAAATTGGAACTGAATGGAAGGGATTAGTGAAAAATTTAACACCAAATCCTTAACAATGAGTTCCCTATTTGTAAAAGTGATCTTTAACTCTACCACTTGTGATTGGATTTCAAGATTACTCTCTTGTTTTATTTTCTCTCTTTCCTCTAATTCTTTTCTCTCATTCTCTTCTTTTGCTTTTCTTAGACTCTCCTCTTTAGCCTTTTTTTCTTCCTCTCTCTTTTTCTTCTCTTTTATCTCTTTTTCCTATTGTTCACTTTTAGCACAAAGCTTCTCAAACTCATATTTTTCTCTCTTCATTTCAAATTCTCGAAGCTGTTGATGTTTAACTTGCTCTCTCTTGTATTTTTCTCTCTTTCTTTGTTCACTCAAGAGCAAGCCTAAATTGTGCTTAAAATCCTTTTCTAGTATAGAAAACTTAGCAATGTTTTGGATGAATGCATCCCCAATGTCAATGAAGTCTTCTATCTTAGCTTGTTGTTCTTTAGTGATCCTAAATGAAAGAGGTATGAAACGTTTCCACATGCATGTTTTTAATTCATAAAATGTATTGATGCATGATATTCTCCCCTTTTTCACTAGATATTGCCTCTCTTGCCACCAATCAAATGCACGTCCTAAAAATCTAGATGTAACATGCCTAAGAATGTCTATATGACTATATTTACTAAACAAAGGTTGCACCAATTTTTCAGTATCCCACATCCAATCTTTAAATAATATTGGTCATACATCTTCCCCAAAGAAAGGAATGTCACTATGAATGGATTGATGTAACTCATGACTACCATTATGCTAACCTAAATGCACACTATTATGCCTATCTATATGCACACGGTTAGAAAAAGAAAAGCTCATTTTGAAACACTTTTGACAAAACAATTTTTCACAAACTTAATGAATTTATAAAGAGAAAGTAGTGGAAAAGAATTCTAGACATACTCCCAGGAAAGGGAGGTGAGTCACATGGACAAGCTTAGGAACCAAGCCTTTCCTAGCCAGAGATCTCTAAAATGCTTTCACAAAATTTCTCAATAAAAATACAAGTGAAACAGATGGGTGAAAAACAAATTGACAGTGTGTGAAAAGAGTGAAAACTTAAAGACCAAAAGAAGGTCAACTAGGTGTAAAACAAATGGCACCTAGATATCACGGGGACCTAAAACAGAAATGGCAAACACACAAAACCTGGGCATTAAAACATAAAATAGAAAACATAAAGGCGAAAAACTTAAACTAGACGAAAAAAATCCTAAGTGAAAATTCAAGTGGCTTTTGGAACCCCTTGAACCTTGCACTAAACGCTTAAACTATTACAAACTTGCTAAGGATGGGATTGCTCTAAAGCATTTTCCCACCTAAGCCAAATAAAAGAGAAAACTGAAATCTGAAAGAAAAAATTTACAACCCAAAAGTCCATGATATCAAAACAGAAATAAGATAAAAAGAACTATGCTTCTTGTTGCAGTGTGCTAGCTATTGTTCCTCTCGGTCCAGTGTTGGACTTTATCCCAGCTCACACCAATGACTCTCTCGTGGTGCACTCCTTTGAAGTCCCAACTCACTCCTTTTTCCTCTCGGTGGCCACTCAAACTGTTTGTCCTCACCACAGCTGCACTTTGCAGAAAAGGTATCACCTACAAGGCTACCAAAAACAGTGAGTGCAAGCCAAATGAACCAAGAACAAATGAGTAGTCAGCCACGTTTGAGAGTAAAAGCAGAAAACAATAAAAGTTCAAATTTGAGATAAGGACAACATCAAGTGATGGATATAATGATAAACTCAAAGGATAGCCAACAAAGACAAGCAAGAAACAAGCTATGAAAGAAAGGAAGCACACAAAAGGAACCTAAGGAATGTATTTAGAACAAGATGAACAAAACGAAAATCAAACAAAGACTCAAAACAAGTTGAATCAAGAATAGAACATATGCAAACATAGTTGACATGGAAAGTGACACATACTGTTGTGAATTAACCTCGTTTCTTTCTTTCTTTCTGTTTTGAACTCAAAGTACTTGATTCAGTAATCAATTTCTATTTTTCCAGATGTTGCAGCTATCAATTCTGTTCACTGATTTTTGTTTTTCAGTCCAAGGTCACGTGGGATGCGCTTTCTTTCACAAAAAAATTTCACAACAATATATCCCAAATTAACTCAACTAGATACATATGACTATGGAAAGCAAATGATTCAACTAAAAAAATTGAAAGAAACAAAAAGGAAACAAAGAAACAAAACACAACAATAGGCAACCAGAGTATGCTTGGCCAGTGCAGTGAAAAATCTGATAATAGAAGCTTACCACACAGAAACTGCAATACAAAATTGATATAGCAGAACTGAATTTATGACAGAGCAATTTCAATGATCACAATCTGAGAAAACAGCAGCTGTAGCTCAACAAATTACATGGCAGAGCTGAATCTAAGACACGAATAAAATTAATGCAGCAAGAATCAGTGAAAAGATGCAGGGCACCGAAACTAATATAGGCAAATCCAATGTTTCACAGTGAAACCAATGTGCACATCACAATCTTATCAAGCCACAAGAACAAATAGAAAACTGACTCATCATGCCTCAGTTCAGTGAACAAATAAGAAACATCACTAGAACAATTGATTCAACTCAACAGATCACGAAGAAGTCAGATGCAACTATTAAACCAGAGCAGCATTGTTCACGCAAGGGTTAAACACACATGGCCAAGTAGACAAAATGGAGGAAAGGAAGAACAATGGATACTAAACCAGTACTGGAAAAAAAATGAACACAAGGACTGGTATTCAAAGCAAATAGACACAACTGCAGTTTGGAATTCAGATTCAAACAACTCCGACAATCAAGCAATATTTTCAAAATGTGTATGAGTTGATTAAAGCAAATCTGAAATCTGAATGGCACACTGATACAACACTCAAAATCAAGCAAATATACTAGGCCAGCAATAGCATCAAAAACATTTATCAAGCACGAAGACAAGTTGCTCAAGACAAGATGCTAACATAGCCTATGCATTCACATGACTAAGCTTGCATTTCCACACATAAATTCTGATACAAATCAGATTAGAGTGTGATGGAATACGCATGAAATGCTTTGGTCACAACAATCCTCGGCCACCAGATACACAGTGCAGATCCGACACAGAAATTCAAAAGCACAGAGAGCAATTTTGGAAGCAAAACAGCGAATGAAATAGCAAATTGGCAGCAGAAAACACATAGAAACAAGAATTGTAGAATATTTGTTCATGATCTAAGGACTACTGCTATGGAATTCAGTGACAAATAAAGCAACTAAACATTACCGAAGACAAAACACGAGATTTGAAAACAATTAAAGCTAAGTAAGAAAACGAAATGAAACCTAAGACATGCATTTGAACGGCAGATTAGGAAGCTTAGGACATAAGATCAACAGTATTGATTCAAGAAAATTCAGAACAACCATATTTGAATCAATTTCAGTGAAAAATAATTCCAGCACAGATGCAACACGGATAAGCAAACAAAATCAAACTCGAAACTCAAGCATATTGTGAACAAGACGGAACAAACAGATAAAAAAAATTACAGAGATAAAGAAGAAGCTTATCTCATCGCGGTCCAGCAGGAGTGGCTCTAAATACCACTTGATGAGCTCCTCCGTCACGGTAGTTGCCGGAAACCTCTCCCAATCAGTGTTCTACCGATTGAATCTCGCAGAAAGCGAGGGAAAATGCAACGGAATGGTTCGTGTATGGTGTTTAGGCTCGAATCTCACTGGTTTCGGAAACCCTAAGAGGTAAAAACCTAATCTAGGGTTAGGATCGGAGCAAAGACGAAAGGTGGAAGTACTCTCAACCAAACTATCATTCATCAAAGCTATGTTACAATAAGGTTGGCTTGCCTTTTATAACTAAAGGAAACCAGGAAAGGGAGAAGAAAGAATGCCGTCTAACAGAGTTTCCTAACGGCAAAGATGTGAGGTTAACCCTTTGGTGAGGAAAACGTGATAGTGGAGGAAAGGAAACCTAGCAAAGAGGCACAACCCAAGGACCAACAGAACCCTAGCAGAGGGTTAGTTCGCATGAGTGAAATGCACGTGGTGGATAGATACGGACTTTGGTTGAGCGTGAAGGCAGTACCCTAACGACGCTCCAACACAAAACAAAGGTGGAAAAGGTTTGGCTGGGTGGAGGTTGAAAGAAATGATTCGCGTGAATGGGCTGCCTTAATCTTCACTGAATGCAGGTCAGCAGAGACATCTCCTTGCTGCTAGACAATGAATTGGGTTGACTGAAGACGAAGCCCAATTGCCTGCTCTGCACTCCTACATTAGGCCCAGCTTCATTCCACACTTTATGATGTATTGCAAAGAAATGGTAATGTTGAAAGAACTAGCTTTTTGACCCATCATAATATGTTGGAATTAAATTGAAAACTGGCTGGTGTGATATTGGAGGTGCGCGTGATTGAACTGGAAGAACAGTGGGCCGTGGTAGTTCCAACATGGCCCAACAGAGCATGCTGATTGGAAGCATTGGCATGATAAGATATGATCCGCAGGCCCAATGCCAAAGACTGCAATAATGGGAAGCTTGGAAAAATAGACTGCAATAAGCAAAATAAGCTCAATTAAAACAATATTTATTTAATTGAAAATAGAGAAATTAAAAGAAATTAAAAAGAATGGGCCTAGGCGTTGGCCCAATGCTATAAGCCTTATTGGGGTCACATCATTGAGGGACATCTTGAAGTTATCAGAAAGATAAAAAAAACTTAGTCAGGTATTACGTTCTGATGCCTTGTTGTAATAAAGGTCATTATCTCAACTAGAAGATGACATGCTTTTGTTCTTGTCATATAAAAAAACTGACTCAACATCGTCATCTCCACACATCATATAAGATCGGTAATGTGTAATGTCGCCAAATATGAAGATTGGTAACATGTAACATAAGTCTAATTCGTATTCATGTAACGTTTAAATGTTGAAGTGGTTGAGGATTGCCTCCTTAAGTTGAGACAGAGTCATAGTATTTGTTATGCTTACCCATGTCGTGTTGGAGCTAATGTATTTATCGAAACAGTAATCTTCAACATAGATGCTACCATTGAAGTACACCAACACAGTGAATGTTGTAGATGTCATTAGGTGTAGTAGTGATATGGCACTGACTTGATTAGATTGATGAAGCAATTGATGAAGGGCATTATTTATAGCTTGAGTGGCTCAACTAGGGCATTATTTATATTCGTACCCACAGGTATTTGCGAATAAAACCCGTAATGGGTAGGAAACAAATATTAAAAATGGATACCCGCTACCCGCGAGTATGGGTATTTTCGATACTCGCAAGTTAATGAGGCGGGTACGGGTATCATTGTATCTGTATTCGTGGATACCCGTACCCGCTAAACTTTAATTCACAAAAATACCCTTATATATATATATATATATATATATATATATATATATATATATATATATAATAAAAATAAATTTT
>Ga0214543_1001046_pt1 | contig 51657 bp, 24 predicted proteins | sample CNSS2metaG_FD_160094 | JGI IMG/M metagenome (GOLD analysis project Ga0214543, IMG submission 160094) | Root nodule microbial communities from cowpea collected in UCLA plant growth center, Los Angeles, California, USA - CNSS2 | ecosystem: Host-associated > Plants > Roots > Nodule | place: USA... | reverse complement strand
GGTCCTGAAAGGAAACTAGCTGATAGCATCTTGTTTTTATTGATATTTAGAAGTAAATTTTATCAGTTCATGAAATTGCTGGTGTTTGAAAATGTTACATCCATCTCTTTTTTACTTCCAACTGGCTTTGTGAGTTTAGTTGTTTAGTGTTGTATTTTTTCATATAAAGAACACTAGAGGTGTTCATTCCGACCCTTATACAAAATCTCTGCCTGTCAAAATTTGTGCAGCATAAGGATACAATATTTTATACTATTAAGAGTATAAATAACTCATCAAAAAAGCCGTATTCCTAGACTCCTACTAGACCATCACACCATAAGCTTTCAATTATACTTAATAATGTTTAATTTGTTTGAAATAACGCCTGTTTCGTTTTGGCCAGAGAAATTGAAACACGGCGGTAAAATGTTGTTTTTTGTTGAAATGTGTTTTAACTTTTAATGTGTTCTTATCGCCAGACGATAACCATTTTTATGTTGACATGGATTTAATCCTTCCTTATTTCCTCTGTATTCTTGATATACCAGCACACAGTGTTTATGCAATCTGAGTGGTATGCAAACAACCTATATAATAACGCAACAAACAATGTAGTACTTGACATTGTTGCATGTTGTTATTGCCAATCTAATATTCTTTTTCGTTTATATTTTTACCAAAAATATTTAATGTTTGTTCTATACTTACTTCCTGGAAATAAGTTAAAATCAATATCTTGATTGCATAATTGGTGTATTCCTGTATTAAAATATCCAATGTAAATTCTTATAACCTACATTCTTGGCTTTACCCATGCTGGCAGATTTGACTCTTCATTGCTGATTGGCTACAGACCCCAAGACCCTCCAATGGTTATATCCAATCCAAGTAGTTCCAGCCACAGTATACTTATCACGCAGGGAAGAAGCTCAACAGCAGTGAGGTTAGATAAAAAAAAACCAATCATTTAAACATTTTTTACTCCATGTTTGCAGTTTGTGAACAAAATTATGTTTCGATTTCCAGGCAATAACCAGTAATAAGCCTTTGAATAACTAGTCAAAGCAGCATGTATGTAGTGACAAGGAATGACTCTCTTCTTTCCCCACCTTTACAATTTCCGTAGAAATCATACCTGTTTTGGAGTGAAAGAAATGTTAATAACGTTATTAATATGAAGATGGAAGAACACATGTGCTGCTATCAAAGGTCTCAAGAAAATGGAAGAAAGATGTTGCAATCTGGATGTTACAGCTTACAGAACAATTATGTGCAGTCTCTGGGAGGATAGCAAGGTATGTTATATATTTTGACAGCTTCGTGGACGGACTAAAGAAGGAAAGTTACAGAACGGGGCAGTGAAGGCTCGAGAAGTAGACAGCAAGCTTTTCTCAGCCCCCTAACCTTTCTATTATTATTGAAACGCTAGCGCGCCCCTTTCTTTCTCTTAGAGAAAGGGGCGTAAGCGCCCCTTTCTTTCTCTTAGAGAAAGGGGCGTAAGCACTTCACTCGCTAGGGGATGGGATTCATTCACTTGCATTCCTGCTAGCACTACAAAAAGCTCCGGTCTTAACGCCCCTATTACTGCTGTGCAGCCTTTCCTCGGGTTCGTAGAGTCGAAATGACTTGTAAACCCATTCAACCAAAATCTATTGCTTATCGTGGTAATAGTCTACTCTAATAAACTCGTCTGTTCTGAAAGGCATCTGTGGAGGGGAGGTGTTTGGAAATCCTATCTCGTCTGCCTCAGTGCTTGAGGTATGGGAAATCAGTGTTTGGAAATCCTGTCTCGTTTCGGCAATTGATTTTAAGATGAATTTTGACACTTTTTATGGTGTCTTTCATCAAATTTTGCAAAGATTGAACCCTAATAATTGATGTGTAAGATGGAAACATCAGGGTCCACCCCCGATGAACCATGAAACCTAGTTGTGCTTTTTGCCATAGAAAGCATGCCCTCTATGCAAAATCTATCAACTATGGCACTAAAAGTTTGCACATCTGCCATGATTCCCTTTCTGAAAACGTTACCCAATAGAGTTGCAGCAAAATTAACCTTAAAACTAATTGAAATTGAGCGAAATTGCTCAACAAATATAGTAACTCGCACCCCAAGAATTAAGGTAGATGTGAAGTTCCCAACAAAAGGTATTTCATTTAATGATTTACAAGGGCTGCTCACCAAATGCTGTAACTTACAATTCATTAATCCATTTCTTGGATGGCATGATTAATAATGGACTAAATCTTGATGTCGTCACTTGAATAACTCTTATTGGGGGTACCAAGGTGGGAAACCTGTAGCTGTAAGAGAATTTTTTACAATACGCAAGCATGACCAACTTCCTCATCTCCAAATTCATGCCATTATATTGGATGGTCACTTAAGTGCCATTTTTATGCTGAGGCTGCATCATTGTTTAGGAAACTTGAGAAGATGAATTTGGATCTTAATATTTGTAACTCGAGGTATTATGCTCATGGAATGCAGCTTTGGAAAGCTAAGTGCTGCAATGGATTTCTTTTCTTCTCTGCCTGCTAAAGGTTTGAAAACTGATGCTGTTACCTATAAGATAATGATTACTGGTCTACGTAAAAGAGGACTATTCAATGCTCCTGAAGATTTATTGAGGAATACAGAAAAGAGTGGTTGTCCCCTTAATAGCACACTTGTAATGTCTTTGTTCAGAGATTGCTGGAAAATCTTGATATTTCAATATCAATAAATAACTTCAAGTGATGAAAGGCAAAGGATTTTGTGCAAATGCTACCACCAAAAAACCGTTTATCAGCTACTTCTAGGACAATATAGGAATTAGTTGCATTTGCAGTGCTCTTGACGAAGTTTGTTTGAATATAACCTTGTATATTCAAAATCGTGAGGCCAGCCTGTTAGTAGAGTCTGGCTCTATACACTGGGGTTTGATACAAGTTTTTTTTTTTTTTCTTTTTTCATGCCAATTACGATTATTGTAATAATTTATAGTTCTTAAAGTTACTATCTCTTTGGTTCCTATTTTTTCCCATGCTTGGATGGGAGTAACATCCCTCAAACTCCCAATTTCAGTCTCAAGCTAGGTCTAGAGATGCAATTGTTAGTGACTCTTCTACCATGTTTTACATTTTATTGTTAATGATTACTGCTTTAGTTTCATATTTTACATGAATTTGAATGCTCAAATATTGTTAGACAGGGAGGGAGGCAAGACAAATGACGCCTAATTTTCCTTTTATACTGAGTGTCTACGTTGTAAGTTTTTGTCATTCAATAATTTATGCAGTTTCATCAAATGGTTTAATCTTGATGTATTCGGAAATAATTTATATTGAGTGTAGAAAATGGTTGAAGAATTCTACTATGTTTTGCTCTCCAATGCATAAGTGTTATAAAATTTACATTGGTAAATTTAAGGTTCAAATCTACTTGCTCCAAATTGCTACTTTTTTTAGACACAATTGCATAAACCTTATCTTTTATCCTCATAGCTATCTTTGATGCTCAAATTTTCTTAGTTTGGAACCAAGAGAAATTGAATCTTTGAGATTTAAAAATTTAATATTTGTGTTTAAATAAACTGCAATGTTTAAACACCTTTAACATCAAATATTATTTAGACATGTGAGATAAAGATAAAATCATATCAATAATGTGTTATTTCACCTTATGAAATAAATGGAAAAGACTAAATGCAAAATACAAGTTGAATTTATTTTTTCTTAACAAACAAAGAACTAAACTACCTTTCTTTTTAAGGCCAGAGAACAAAATGAATAAAAGTAAGTAGATAAAGGATTAGCCAAAAATAAAAGTACAAATAAATCTCACATATTTTTCATATCTCACCTCTCATAATTGGATATAGAAAATCATATCTCACCTTTAAAAAGCTAGTTAAAAGTGAATCTTTCAAAATCATATCTAACATAAACTTATTTTGAAACTTTAAATTACGAAAAATAATATATATATATATATATATATATATATATATATATTATTTAGTATTTTTTATAAATTATAAATAATAAAAAAAAATATATATATATATATATATATATATATATATATATTATGAAGTAATTTTTAGAAATTAGGTTAATTCTTTGAGAAAAAAGATTTAAAAAAAAAGTAAACTTACAATTATTATTTGACAGACTTCAAAAACTAATATAAATATAATTTTATTAAAAATAGGTTTAATTAATTTTTAAAATATAAGATAAAATTTGAAACTTTTCAATTTAGTCTCTTTTAAATTTTTATGATTTATTAAATACTCAAATAAATTATATTTTTCAATTGAATCTTACTGTATAATTTTTCATTTTTCCGATAAATAGGTGATGTGGTTGTTAATTAGATAATATAGTGGTTATTTAAGGATAAGGTGGGGTGGAAGAAGACTACCAGGCCAAAGAAGCTTGGAGGTTTAGCAGTGTTAGGCAAAGGTACTATAGTCATCTCTGATATTTTTTTAGCACATATTTGAAGAATGGAAGTGTTAAAGCTCCCGATTTTTGAGAAGATGAAATTAAAATGAAGAATGGGATTGGCGAGTTTGACTTCTGAAGATACTGCAGTCTACTGGATTTAAAGATTAAATTCTCGAATAAGTTGACGGAATATGCTTCACTTTGAGTTCTTTCTCACAAAAATAGTTTACTTCGAAAAAATAATAATAATAATAAGATTCTTCTAAGCCCATTGATTAAGTTGCACCATGTTAGGCTAACAAAGAAGAAGAGGCACAAAACTAAGTCAGATTCTGAACTAGACATATAAATAATATACCTAATACACAACACTCATGTAGTAGACAACAATACAAATGGAGAAATTGTGTCCCATCTGAGTTTCGGACAACAGAAAATAAAGAAAGGCTTGACGAAATTAGTACTAAGAAACCCTCCACTTACACCAATACAAGAATTGTTGTCCAATCAGTCTCCACTTGCACAACCCTTGCATCCACAATGAACACACTCAATCACCTTCTCCTCCCTAAGTTGCTTCGGAACTCTGCAAACACAAGTGGTGGCAAAATTGTGATCGCGTGGCTGCATGCACCTCAGGCAGCATAGACGTTCATAACCAGGCTGCAATTCGGACCAAAAACATAATGATTTAGGTACTCAACGTCCCACACAGATAAATTAAAATCTAAGTACCAGTAATACGATAATATTGTTTTTAACACTTTTTGGCTGAGAACCAAACACACCATAAAACAATTAACATCTTCAAGAAGGCACAAATGAGTACAGCATTAACATATTTCTCATTTCACAAGTACTCAATATCAGAATGAAAATGAGTTAACTTAATTTTGGACAATGTTGACTTTATAATGTTGTTTTTGATTAAAAGCGAGTTTGAAGCAATGTGATTTATGTATAAATTTAACCCATCTGAACAAAACCAGTATGTTTATATTACATTAGAATCATGTGTAATCACAAATTTCTGTTTGAAACAGACACAAGATGTTTTTCAGAACAAGTTTACAAATGACAAAATCATGGTTAAAAGTTTGAGAGAAATGCAAGCATGCAACCTAAAGCAGTGTAGCAGGATGGCTGCTATAGCAGTGAATGTTATGTATACCAGATAAACCATTTTCTACTATACACATAAACGCTAAAGAAGCCTAAAATTAAAGAGATGATTAAGCCTTCAATAACAATAAACGCCAGGGATGTAATGAATCTATGATAAAAGAAATAGAAAAAACAAAAGCTTTTTCAAAAATAGAATAAAAACATATTTTAGGTACCTTCTTCCACTTAGCAATTAGATTGCGGTCAGCATATCCTTGATCAAGACAGAATTCATACAGTTCTTTAGAAATTTCTTTCCTCCGATGGTAGAGGTCAAATATGTAGCGGCTCTTCTGGTGTGCAATCTTAAATATTGGCCACAGTGTCTCACATTTCCTTTTACCATCATGTGGATCATTCTCAGCTGCCACATAAAGGATATAAAACTATTAATTTCTAATTTCATACAACATAATATAATATAATATAATATTTGAAGGCAAGCACATGATGTAAATTTCCAACCTTCCCTCATCTTTGCTTGAAGTTCCCGGAGTGTAGGCTCAATTAACTCCCAACCCTCTGGGTATTTAACACGATTTGTCTTTACTTTTGGCATTTTTATATCTGTTGACGGAAACATGGAACCAAAGGGTCAATTTCCATACATTCTACTGAGCACTTCATACAGATCAATCACGCTAAGCAAATAGTTTTGTATATTCAATCCTATCAAAGCCTAATCGAAGACAGCCAACAATATCATTCACTCAAAGGAAAGTAAGAGAATCAGAAATCTTCAATTCTATCAAAGCCTAATCGAAAATCGTTCAAAAGAAAATAAGAGAATCTTAATACATCAAATGAGTTCATCAATTGCTGGATTTTACTATTCCGCGAAAACCTTAACCTAGGTTATCCGCTGCAAACCTAAAACATAGCAACGAAACTTATCAAGAATCATTGCACCTGGACATGAGCAATTACAAAATTCACAAAAATAGGACGGAGATGGAGAGCGAATAGGGATGAAAAACTTACCGGTGTTGCAGACAGGAATCAAAGGTAGAAGCTATTCGTCTGGCTGACTTCGCAGAAATTTTGTCGTCGTTTCGAATCGAAACCCTATGGATTAGGGTTTAAGAGGAAAAGCAACGACTCAAAAACTGGGAAAAACTACGGTAAGAAGCGGATGTACATGCTCCTAATCCATGTGTTTATACTAGCATTAATAGAGGGGATTATTGGTTTTTATCTGCACTAATTTTTATTATTTTTTAAGTAACTAAATTTTTAAACTAAGCAATTGTCTTTATCATTTTTATATCTTGGATTCAAACTATATGCAAACAGAGTGGGTCATCGACATGATTTGCAAGTAAAAATAATAACAGTAAAAAAAAAAAACACATGTAGAATCGCTGCTCATGTATATCTACAGGAACTTTCCTCCTGCAAAAACTTCAATTGAAGAATACAACAACAATTATCTATTAAACAAGAAAATTATCACAACAGATAACCCTGCAATATATAATAACATAACTGATTCAGTTCAGGCAGGTTCAGAAGACTAGCAGCAGAGTTTTATTTTATATGGAGAGCACATATAATGGGTCATAAAAAGCTATGTACATGGACTATATGCAAGATCTATACATTACATTCAACAAGAATAAAAGCTTTCCCTTCTATCAGATTAGGTTCCCTATCTTTCTAAATGCCCTCCTTCCAAGTTCAACGGACATCATCAATATGATTGTTGCTTTAAACCCCTGAATGTCTAGCAATGGAACAACCAAAAATTTCATTTACATTACTCAGTATTAATACAATAGAAAAAAGTGCAGTGGCCGAGGATAGCATATCCTCCAAAGCTACGAAATTGAAATTGGAGGAAAATTTAAGAATGAACAGCGATTAACGGCAGCAGCTACAGCAATTACGATTCACAGAATGGGTCGTAGTGGTCGGAAATCACAAAATCAGAAATTTAGGTTACGAAAATCAGGAATTTAGGTTACGAAATCGGGAGAAAGGGACCAGAACGCAAATTACGAACAAACCTGTCTTCGCGGTGGTCGTGGCGGTCGGAATCGTTCGCCAATCGCAGTCCGATGGTGGCTCTGCGTTCTCCGTGCACTGCGCTGTTTTCTCGCTGCTGCCAGCGACGTGGTGGATGTCACGGTGGAGGAGAAGCAGGTATGGCCAGCGGCGACGTGGTGGCCAGCGGCGACGTGGTGGCCAGCGGCGACGTGGTGGCCAGCGTGTTTCGTGGTGGCCAGCGGCGACGTGGGTGGAGGAGAAGCGAGTATGTGTGTGGCGCAGAGTAGAGAGCGGAGAAGAAGAGTTGCAGTCTCGCAGTCGCAGAGTGTGTGAGGCGTCTGGGCGTAGTGTGTGAGAAAGGAATATTAAAAAAATTGTGCACGTGGTCTTTGTTTTAGTAAGTAATACGGGCAGCGGGCCGACCATTTTGGCCCGCGGGTTGGCCCGACGGGCCAGCGGACTTAAGAAGCTGGGCTGTTTCGGACTGGTGGATTGAATTTCTTGCCATGCTTTTTCCGTCAGGTTCGTTAGGTCCGGCTCATTTTGTCATCCTAGTTTTAGGGGTGGATGAGTTTTAAGCATATAACATAGGAATATTGAATTTAATCTTAATACCAGTTTCTTGTATGAATTAAAATTACAAACATGACAAATTACTATACTTTGCATCAGCTGATCACCCTTTTCTCTGCTCCAAAAAATATTGACAGCAACTCTTTCTCAGGCCTCTTATGTATTTTCTAACACAAAAAGTAGGGCAAAAGTAAACCAAAAATATTAAAGTCTGACAATTGGCCTACCATACACATGTCTTGGATCCTTAAAGGATAGACCTCATTTGAGAAATGGTATAATGAGAAGTGAAATGTATTGGACGAAAGCTTTTGTTGTAACATTTTGAACCATATTCAATTCACTGCCACCTTGATGTCTGCTGTGAACATTGCTCGTACAGGTCTATGATCAGATAGTCTTGACTCACTCCTGTTGTATTGGATTTGCCTCATTCCCTTCCCAAACCATATTATTCTATCACACCTGCAATACCAATACTCTACACCATCATGTTCTTAAGGGACCTCAGAATCAACCAAATTGTTTGATGTATGCTTACCATGCTGGAGAACGCCCCATTTTGCTTCTATGCTGCTCATCACAACCTAGATAATCTTTAGATTTGGCCGGTATTTGTATGTAGGTGGAAACTCTATAACTCCTTCATGCCAACCTTGGAACACATTGCCCTCCATCAGCTCCAGCTTCAGCTATACATAATTTGAGTGGAGTTTAAATTCTTGAACTCAAAACAGTAGTGACTAATTAATAAAAACCATTACCTTAAACGGTTTTTAATTTGAACAAGCATTACCTGATCATATTTCAACAAGGTTTCCCACTCTCTTCTCTTGATCAGTGATTGTGTTGTAGAGTTTGGCATATAAATCCTGTAGTTCAAGTCTCCTAGCCAGACTATTCGGCTGCATGGGACCAGGTACCCTTTTTAGATGAAGTTCTATTGAATGTGTTCTACTTGTATAAACTGATTATACCCAATTACTTAAATGTTCCTCGATCAAAACCAGTTTGAGGAACTGGAAATAGTTACATATCTCATATACAATGATAATATATCTCTGGTCTTAAAAAAGGTGTAAGTTTTACACAATCTAATATGCACTTACTCATGATCAATGATCTTTTGAGGCCTATCTTGCAGAGGCCCAGAGGGGAAGATTGTCCTGGACAAAATATCTGTTGCATTAACGTTTCTTTGTCTTCGGTCTGATTCTTTTCCACCAGATGCTAGATGACTACATACAAAGCAGAAACTTGTTTCATGCAAGTAAAATCTGATTGATACCGAACCCTGTATTTTAAGATCAATAAAAGAACTAAGAATTCATTTGATGTTTCAAAACTGCCATCTGCATTCTCAAACAGCTATTTGTTTAGTTAAAGAAAACAAAAACATGCATTCTATTTCTCTGTAACATGTCAAAACAAACCTTGTTTCCGAAGTAGCCCATGATTCCACAGCCAACAGATGAAACATTCAAGTGCCTGATTGTCTGATAGAGGTCACATCGAACCCATATGGTTATGAACATTCCCACCATCTGCCTGCTTATGATGCACTGAAAGTCTTGTTGATGTTCTCCCTCTGCACAATTATGTTCCTTCAAAGGATATATCTTCTGTGATTCAGCTATTCTATCTCCTTCAACCATCTTTGTTGGTGTTCTATTGTTAAGGGCTGCTCCAATTAGAGAATTCCATTTCGTACAAACTTTTCTGTTTTGGGGACCAAGTACATTTGCTGCATTTAGAGGTACAATTTCTTGGAACCTAGTACATCATAATGAAATAATAGGAATCCAACAGTTTAGTTTCTATGCAGTTAACTCTTACATATAATTTTAATTAACAAAAGCAAATGATTACCCCAGAACATAAATATCTGCTGAATTATTTTCTGTGTCAAGCCAGTCTTCCATATCTAAGTTCTTGGGTGGTGTAATGCCTCCAATATTCCAGGAACCAACAAAGATCCTTGTGCAAGTTAATTTCCAAAATCAGAGTTGCATCAAAGGTGATGTATAGCTAGAAAAGGATTAAAGTGCCATAGAAAAATTTGTTCAAGAATTTATATTACTATGACCTCATACTTTTTGGTTTGATGATAGAAATGTCTTCTTGAGTATGCAGGTGCTTGATTCAAACTAGGAGTTTCCTTTCTGGCCTCTGATGAATTCTGGTTTTCTCCTTTGAAGCTATCAATGTTTAATATCTTTTTCATAATCTTACTCTCCCTCAGCTTCAAGCCCTGCATGATCTTTGGATGAAACATATTATACACTCATAAAGCATACAGAAAGAGCAAAATAGAGAGAGTGAAAGCAACATAGGAAGAGAAAGAGATACCTACTTGCATCCTTTATGTGATGTTCTTGCCAATGGTTTTTTACTACAATTCTAGCAAAATATAGAAGTGGCATATCAAACCAGAGAAAAGCAAGAAAAGAAAGAAACTGCATCAAATATCATGAGAAGGGTTTATTATGAGTGGAAGAAGGGGATTTATAAGCATGCAGCTTAATCAAATTGATTAAAAAATTGGTTATGGACAACTTTTAGCCATGTAGGGACAGCAGAAAAAACCTGGGGTACCTCTCATACATACAGGATTTACTCTTTATATTCCTTTTTATACAGACATAACATGTTTCTCTGTGTTTTCTTAATGTTTGATCGCGTATGTTTATGTATTCCCCCACCCCATCCCTTACCATACTTTTTATGAACTTTTATTTAACTGATACTTTCTAGGAATCAGTGAAATTGAAACTCTTGCGTTTCTTAAACAAGTGAGATTATGGAAAATAGCAAATGTTAATTATTGTAAGGTCATGAAGTCAAACAAACACAGTTCTTCTTTCACCACTATCACTTTTTTTGCTGAAGGTGGTGGGAGAAATTTGTTTGTAAGTAGTTTTAAGAAGGAAAACAACTTCCTAAACTAAGAAAAATAAGCTTATGCAAATTGATTTGTATAAGTTATTTTCCATTAACTGCTCTAAAATGTTGTTTTTGACTTGGACATAAACTGGTTTTATTTTTCCTTTTAGATAGATATAGTTGATGAATTTCTTTCAACATACAAAAAACCAAACATATGATAAAGTCATTGGATAGAAATGTCATTTGCTCAATGATTATTATTAAACCTAAAGCTAGGTGCATGCATAGGTTTTTGACACAACATGCACAAAATAACTATATAATGATGACCCTATGTTTATGTTTGGCGTATGAATAGAATTGTTGGTCATTTTCATTGCACTCCTTTCAACTCTGCCCATGTGCAAACATAAACATCCTATATCCTTCATTTTAAGGGACAATACCCTTTCAATCATACCTATCATATAGACTTAGTTAAAGTTATGGTTTGTTATGCCCAAAATTATCATATATTTACCTTTTTATTTCACTGTCTAACAATTACACAACTTTGCATGCATCATAATTGATACAAAAGTTAAAAAATTATGAATTCATTGAATGGAAGGAATAATTGATTCCTTTATCTGCACACACATTAGAATATGTGTATGAATATGTTTTTGAACAAACGTCTTTATAAGCATTCCAAAAAAAATACGTAAATTAAATTTCTAAAATAAGATGAATTACATTTAAAATAAGATTTAGATATAAAAATTGGCCTTGAAATGCTTTGGAGTGTGAAATTGTGAAAAAATGTGCCAAAATTTATATGAGGAGAGTTCACGGGTTTCCATTCTTTGAGAAGAAAGATGATTGGTATGATATGGTTGATGTGATTAGTGTGATTCCTTCCATGTTAGGTGCACATTATTCCTCCAACTTTAGTAATAAACAATTTCTAACAATAAATTATTCTAACCTTTGATTCTTTCTATACTATAAAATGTTGCAAGATATACAAGTGTCAAATTTAGAGTCCCATTATCATAGTTATCATTAAACAAATTAAACAAAAGCAAGACACCATTGAACTATGGACAGAATTTTCTTCTCAAATCATGCAAAGACAAAAGTGGGAAATGAATCAATCATTCACGCAAACCCTTTTTTTCTAAACCCTATCTTTGATTTTGACATTCATTATAGTTCCTGCTACCTTCAATAATGGAATAGCACTATAAACTTTCTTCATCTTTTTTTCACTATGGTATACCTTTTTTTTTTCATTGGTACATACTTAATCCGTTTTCTTGTTCTATTTGGAAATCAATATCGTTGTTTTTAAGCATTGTTTTTTGAATTCGAAAAAAATCAAAGAAATAGGAAGAATAGTGAAGAAATAAATTCATTCTGAAAAGGTGTATGATTTATGTAAAAAAAATTGCGTGATCGATGAGAAACTTTACTTTATGTGTGGATGAAATATTTTAACAATTCTAAGAAATTGAAATGCGCATTTGAAATTCTTGCAATTAAATTTCCTTCATTTTTTAAATAATTTGTTTGGATAGAGTAATTGAAATACCTTACATTTCAATTTCTTGTTTGGATAAAATAATTGAATTTCTCTTGTGAGATAAAATTTTATTTTAATAATATTTTTTTTAATATATTAATTTTGAAATTAAATTTAACAAATATAATTGTCAACTTAAAATATTTAAATTCGGTCAAATTTTGATTGAGTTGACTCGACCAAATTCAGCAAAATTTTGATCGACATAAACTTAATTCAATTTGGCTAAATTTAGGTCGAAGCCAACTAGGTCACATTTGGCCAAATTTCGGCCAGTGCTGACTTGTCAGAATCTTTCCAAATTCCCGTCGAGGTCAACTTTGTCAAATTTAGACGAATTTAAGACGGTGTTGTCTCAAGCCAACCCGTTTGGGTCGTCGAGTTGGTCGGGCCCATGTGGGTCGTCGAGTCGGTTGGTCTGTCTGGGTCGTCGGGTCGATCGGACCTATTTGTATCGTTGGGCAAGTCGGGCCTATATAGGTCGCCGAACCTGTATAGGTCGTCAGGCCGACCCAACTCGTGTATGTCGTCGGGTTGGCCAAACCCCTCTAGGTCATTTGGGTCGTTTGAGTCAAATTGACACATCTAATCTTGAACAATGGAGAATTCCAAAATTTGTGGAATTTCAATTTCCTTTCTTTTTTTTAGTGAATTTCAAATTCTACTAATTTAATGATTTGAAATATCTTTTAAGAATTACTCAATTTCGATTTCTTTCTAATTTTTTCATCCAAATAAGTCATTTTACTTAAAAAAAATTTAAATTCTCCAAATAAAAGAATTACTTTCTTAAATTGTTTCATTCAAACACACAATTAAGTGATAATTAATTATATAAAAACTTTCATTTTATTTTTCCCATTTATATACTGTATATAAAGAAATGTAAATGATATTTCCCATTTATAAAAAGTTATACAATTTCTTAACATATTTCATATCTCCAGGATTAATTACTTATGTATATTCTTAATTATGTAGCATTAATTAAGGATAGTCCTGAAAAAATATTTTATGAATTATTGGTTTTGTTCGATAATAAGTAATTTTGTTTATTTTTCTTTCCAAACGTCATGTTAAGTGAAACGAAGGTTGTAAATTAGAAGAAAAATGAATAAGACTTTATCTGAAATTATTTGGTATAAGAAAAAAAAATGATAGGAAAGTTGAATTCTCTACACTTTTTTTAATTCAAAAGGGCCAAAGCAAATTAGAAAATGATACCAAGGGAAAACACAATCCCATTTCTATTATTCTTCAAAAGAAGTGGTTTTTAGTTACTGTTTAATTTTTTTTTTATTTGCATGATTTTTTAACACAGGTATATAAGAAGGCTTAATTACCTCAACTAAAAAGATTCAAAATGTTTCCTTGTCGTATTAAAAACAAAATATGATAGTATTTGTTGTATTAAATTTACCATTTTTTTTTATATATTCTTAAGAGTGAAAGAATAGAGGGGAACTCACTTTTACCTTTTCGTGTATGAAATTATAGAAGTTTCCCATTTTTAGTCTCTTTAAATTTTCTCTACACTTTTGCACTTTAACTAGACATAGTATAATTAAATGGATTCATAACTTTACTCAACTTTTTTTCACACTAATTAACTTATGGCCACAATAATTGATCCCTCTCCCATTTGAATTCCTTCATGTGCTCCTCTGACAGTATCTTTTTGGTTGTTTGGTTCTTGTATAAAAAAAAATCATTGAAATCATTATTAATACTATATATGTAAGTAAATGTGAGAAAAGAGAAACACAGAGTTCATCCATCACCTGGGTTGGTAAGCTGTCAAACATAAGAGCTAAATAATGATGATTAATTACATAACTAAAACACAATCTTTCCAAGTGCACTAACATAATAAAATATTAAGGTTTAGAATTTAGAATAATTATTAAAACAATGTATTAGGAATTCAAAGTGGGTCGATCATGGCTCATTTTAGAAAAGATTTATCCGATGATAATATTAATGAAATATGAATTCAATCAACATAAGATATTATGAATCTTAAACTCTAATCATGATTAATTACACAAATAAAATATAATCTTTCTAAGTTTAAGTGTACAAATATGATGTACAACATTAAAGTTTAAAATTTAAAATAATTATTAAAACAATGTGCTGGAAATTTAAAGTGAGTCACTAATGAATTTTTTGAGAAAGAATTTATCAAAGACAACGCTAATGATAATGAGACGAGTTTAAGTCATATAAAATATTAACACGATTTCCAATCCAAAATTTTAAAATAATTTATTTATTGTCTTCCTATATTTAACTTTTTTATTTTTATTTAATGTTGAACCTAAACTTATATTTAGATTTTCAACTATTAAAAATAAAATGAAAATAGGAGAACTCATAAAATTATTATTTCAAGATTTTGAATTAAAATAGATATTTTAACCATTTATATGAATTTGTTTATGTTTCATTGTTATTAAATTTCTTTGGTATCTTAATATTATGGTAATTTCAATTTGTCACTGTCTAGAAACATTTGTCCCCAACTTGAGGTGTAGACTAACCATACCCATGTGGTAATAAGAAGCCTAGAAGCTATAGATGTGGCAGATATTTGTTAACATATATAGCTCACCCTCATCTTAATTTGTTCCACTATCGTCTAAAGTCTAAGGCTAAAAACCCTATAGGTTTTATCATATTAGGAACTTTCATTCTCCCTACGGAAGTGAAGTGATGTATATACTCTTCTCTTTCTGTCAGCTAATCACAACCACACCCTTTGCAAACAAACTCTCAATTCTACCTCCATTCATTTCAGTTTAGATTAGCACACCAAAAATGGAATACATGCATAATACCATCGGTATTCTTACATTTTGAAGACAATGATATTAATGGATAATGATATTTTGATAACTAAATTTTGACAATTTTTTTTTATATTTTGATGTGTTATTTTTTAAGTGATTTTGAAATATAAAAAATTAAAAATAACACATCAAGTTATAAGAAAAAATTGTTAAAATTTAATTGTTAAAAAATCATTTTTCAAAATGTTAAATTCATTTGAAGCTGTTCACTTTCGCTCATTTCATCAACTCTCTTTCTTTCAGACCTTCTGGAAATAGCAGGTTGTTTAATAATGGATAGGGTTATCCTTCAAACAATATAAAGACTCATGGTTTTGTAGTCATATGGATTGACTTTTCCCTTCTATATGTAAAGAATATTATATGAACAACATCCTAAATCTATATAATGAGAACAATATCTTTATTTTTATCTAAGGAATATTCCAACAGATTAAAGATAAATTGTGATTACTTTATATAAAGTTCATTAAAATGACATTCACATTTCTTCTCATTTTAAGATGAGAACAAAATTCCATAATTAAATCACTGAATTGGTATTTATATTTTAAAGCTTTAATTTTCGACTTTCATAATTTATTATCTAAATGTTAATAAATATATATTTTTTATAAAAATAAATAAATCTAATATTCACTTTATGAAAATACTAAAAAGATGAGCTTCATTTATTTAAAACATAAAGATAAAAATTATTTAAAAACTAAAAAATAAGTGTCATTCGACATAATTTGACCAAAGATATATACAACTTAATATATATATATATATATATATATATATATATATACACATTTTCTTGAACTAAATTATTAAAAATTAACTTGTAGATATTTAAACAAATACTTAATTTGTTGACTACTTCCAATTCACAGTCAATTCATAATTGATTAGAACTTCAAAAAGTATATGTTCTTGATTTCATTAACTGATGGATCGAATAAGTAAATACAATTCCAGAATTTATTAATGACTTCACAGTTTTGATTTTTCACGTTTGGATAAATTTCATAACATGCTATTTACCATGAACAAAAACCATTAACGAAACCATGCAGTAGCAGTAGCAACTCATCTTCCAACGTCAACTAAGATTTCATTATCATAACTTACAGCAAACCCACCAACTAAACATAAATGAGAGAATTCACCCCAATGGGTGAAAAATACTAAACACAAAATTGAGAGAGCATGTTACATTCTCACATAAAGGGAGATAAATTCCTATTCCTATGATTAAGATTTGAGATTATCCCTGGCTTTTGAACAACAAAATTGTAGCAATTAAGTTAGGTTCCACACAAACTAGAGGCACCCAAAAATGGGGGAAAAGGTAAAAAGTAAACAAGAAAGCAAAGATATTTAAGGTACATATTACGTATGAGAGATGGTGTGGCCCTGCAGCCATGTCTACTTGTGCGCCTTCAACCCACAAGACCCTACATGGATGGAAAACTGAGCCATAAAAAAGAACAAAGCAAGATCTAAGAAGAATCAAATTACTGTGTGTCTAAGGTCGTTATCGACGTCCTCTTCTACCGTTCCCTCGTTTTCCTCTCCCTTGGCCACGAAATGCTGGTTTCTGGGGCTTCAGCCCCAGGGATTGTACTCCTCTCTTCTTCCGGTGTGGGACTTCTTTATCTTCCTCATCTTCCTTGTACTTAGCTTTGCTTCTCGACGTGAAAGTGATTTCCCGTGATCCTCCTGGACCCTGCTTAACTCCATTTGGAACACGAGATGATTGCTGTTCATTTTTAAGAGCTGCAACTCTGTCTCCCATAGGAAGTGACTCCTCCCCTGCAAGTGATTTTCTGCTCCAGAATGCTTCTGCGTGCTGCTCATTCTTAATTTCATACATTCTGCATTTTATGGAAAAAGGCATATCAGCAATTAAGAATAAAAAGATACATAAGAAAAATAAGTACATATTTCATACACATGTAGCTTATCTTATAAAATATCAGATAAAGAAACGTTGTTCATTACAAAAGGAAAAAAAAAATCATTGAAATGCTCCACATATCGTATCAGATCACCACCCCATTTATATCCCACAAAGGAAAAGAAACCATACAAAATAATTAGTAACAGATTCTCACCTGGGGACCCGAGATTTGTCTTTCCCTCCGTTTGCAGGTTCGTCATGTGATGATGTTGATGCATCAGAATCACTTAGACTTTGATCATCATCTGACATGACAGGTTCAAAATGTTCCTTTAACAGGGATGTTTGCTTCTTAGAACCCATGGGATGTAAAGCCAGATATTCTTGTGAAGTATCCTTAATCTCAAAATCCTGAAACCACATAAGAAACTGTAAGAAAGAGAATCGTCTGGAATAAAGAAATAAGAGTCATAAGTCATAACAAACAATTACATGCATGGATCCTCCAAATTTCCCATTATATGCATTAAAATATTCTCTAGTTATAGAATAGAAGGGCTGTGGAGAGAGGAAAAAATCATTGGAAAGACTAACACAACTGCCATATTTCATAGTACAGTACCTCATCTGTAAATATTGCTTTAAATCGATCATCTTGAAGATCTTGCATGCTAAGACCTTTCTTTTTCTTGGATGCCTTTTTAGTTTCATCGTCATCCTCATCTTTCTTCTCATTTTCAGCTTCTTCACTATCTAGGAGGCGAGCAGCCAGGGCCCGATTAACTTTGGGTAACTTTTTCCTGACCTGCAAGGAGAATGATCGAGGCATACGGCAATGAATTATACATCATCAAATCATCCTACCTACGTAAAGTATGAACAGAAAAAGTAAAATGATCACTGACAAAATCAGTTTTACCGTGATTCGTGAGGCACGCTCAGCTTCCATCTTTTCTCGCTTCTGTTGTTCAATATAAGCTTCATATTCAAAAGGATCAGCCAGCGCTTTAGCCTACAAAATAATTTATGCATCATGTAACAGGACAAAAAATAATCCAGGGAAAGTAAAAACTAAGCTGAGGATCTGATATTCTCCAAAACAGCACATGTAAAACACAAAATAAAGGGGAAAATGAAGAAAGATAAAGTCTTTTTGCATGCAAAAAAAGCTAACTTCCTTGAAATTGCCCTGACTAAAGTACAAATCACAAATACTGCCCTATCCAAAATCAAATCTAATGGCCAAGGGACACCCTTGAAAATGTGAGAATCTGACTTCAACCAAAAAACACCATGGACATAAACCATACAGCGACCATTATGCTTCTTTTTTCTACCAAAAGCGCTGCAACAAGCCAAAATGGTCTTTGAAACACAACAGATTATTCCAAGGGAAATTTAGCCAATTTACAATGTCAAATTAAATATGGCTTACAGGAATAAATTTACACATAAGAAATGCAAGAAAAGGATCTCCATCATGAAGCTTTGCAAGTTCTTAGATTTTTGGACAAATAAGATGCCATTAAGGTAACATGTTACATTAAGCTAATATATTACATGGTTTTCCTTTACCAATTTAACAAAATAAAAATTTCATAAATAACTGAACATTCAGTTAGTCTCTTGGAAAAAACAAAGATATCAGCATTTCAATAAATCGAGAAATACATGTAAATAAGAAATTACACCAAATACCCACCTTTTTGTACAATGGATGATTAATAAAGAAACCATGCATGTAAGCTCTAATATATTACATGGTTTTTCTTTACCAACTTAACAAAATAAAAAGTTTCGTAAAAAAACTGAAAACACAGTTAGGCTCTTGGAAAAAACAAAGATATCAGAAGTTCAACAACTCGAGAAATACATGTCAATAAGAAAATACACCAAAGACAACCCACCTTTTTGTATAATGCATGATTGATAAAGAATCCATGCATGTAAGCTCTAAGTACATTGGTGCCAATAAGGTTGGTCAAATTTAATCTCTCAAGCTCCTCCTTTGTCAAAAATTTGTAATGATCATAAATAGTTGTTTGTCCACCCATGTCTAGCTCCTCCTGTAAAAATAACTGTAATGTCATAACAAAGATAACTAGATTAAAATCCAATCATTAAAACAATTACATACAGTGAAATTTTCCAGGGAAGAACACCACTTAGGTGCAGGTCCAAGTGAAGGTATGAAGTAAGATGGTATTTGACTACAGTCCAAGGCCAGCAAAATCAAACCACTGCCAGGAAATGTACACACGTCATTTATTGTTCCTGTTGTTGGCTCAATGCTGGTCAAGCCTTCTCCCTGGAAAAAGATTAATCTATCAACAACCCAGACTGATTAAAAATACAATCTAAATACAGTGATTGTCTAAATGTTTAGGAACAACAGATACAGAGCTCATCAAAACACAAGATGTATGCATATACAATTTAGTTTATATATTGCTAAAACCTTATCAACAGAAAACAAAATTATAGGGACGATAACAAAAATATTTGCTAAAGATATGACCATTAACCAACTACTTTGGATTTGAACTCTGCAACTCTGTGCACATGTACGTACAGTCTTAACAAAAACAAACACTAAACACAACAATTTTATGAATAAAATCAAGCATGACCAAGGTGCACAAATTAATTAGGAGAAAAACAGTTGAACTATTAATCGGAAATATGAAAGAGCCACAAGTCCAATACCGTTTGAGGATCCCATATCCTAACAACATGTTTATCACTGGTAATCAACATTGGTTGTTCATAGTTAAGAGTACGATGCCATTTAATATCCAATATTGAACTGCCATACCTGTAGAACAATTTTTAACCTACCATTAATTAAAGATATAACTATTTTCAAAACAGACAAACTTCTCAAATGGAAATGTCAACTTACATATGATCCTGTATCCGTAGAGGATGCGATGAGCGCAGATCATAAATGAGAACCTGCATACATGATATTAAATGTATAAAATATCCATGTTAAAAGGGGAGGACAAACATGGAGGCTTTGTTTAGAAAGCAAATATTGTGTTCTCGCAAAGAGATTGTTTTCTCTTAAAAAACATTTGCCTAATGAAAAGAATTTTGAAAAAAATACATGAAACTAATTCATCCTCCTCGCAGTCACAAGAAGTATGTCCTGTTTCCATTTTGTGTACTTTTTTGAATTAACTATGTTCTCCGAGAGGTAATAACTTATCTTCTGACTCAATGAATTCTGCACATATCTTAGGACTTTGAAGACTTTCTCCCTATAGAATCGAACCGCATTTTGAGCTCAGTCATAAACCTCCTATCACAGATATCAAACCATTCTTTGGACTTCCAATTAACAGGTTAAGCTTTTGAGACTTAGTCAAATTTCAGCAAAAGGTAAAGTGCAAACTTAGATCGTCATCATCTCAAACTCAACAGGCCGTCACATATTACAAGGTAGCTTTGAGAGTAACACTCTTACTTTTGGAGTTTATACTATATCCATAATTCATCACATTTTTTTGGAGGGCATGTTCTTCAACAGAATGGTGGATTTTTCTTCTTTTTCCTATTTATTTGCATTATGTCTACTCTATGTTACTCAAGAGTGTATGGAGTAAAATTTATGTAGAACTCCTTACCAGATAAATAAAACCATTCATCGAACTCCACTTAATAGCTTCAACTTTTTGGATAATTATCCCTTAAACATTGCCCAATTTATTAAATAAGTTTTTTCTTGTTTAAGACGTATACATCCATATATGCAAACTACAACCCTGAGATGAAGACAACCTTTCCTTAAATTCTATGACCATGCCTATTTCAATTCAATCACAAAGAAGCTGATGTAAAAAAAATTCTGCCAAGATCCTGATAATGACAAAAGTCACAACCAATGATTTAAGTAACACCATACCTTTCCTGCACTACTTCCAACAGCCATTAAGAAACCACCATCTTCATCAAACTCCAATGCAGTGACCTCCTACAAATATGGAAAGGTTAAGAAGATCTCAATTACACAAAGAAATATACAAAGAAATTTATACCCTCAATTTTGTAACTTATGAGTAAATAAAAACACAGTAAGTTACATATGAGATTTTAATGCTTGATGCTAGCTTTATAACAACAGCTTCAGCACATCAAATATAAAAAATATTGATACATTCTCACAGTATTCTCATGCCTAGAAAGACTATTGTGAGAGTGTAGAATTGCTACCTGGTCAGCATCACCACTAGGTCCAACAGCACCGATTCTTCCAACAGAAGATCTCACTCGCATGTCAAAGCATTCCACAGCACCATCTTCGCCACCGCAGGCAACTAATCCATGAATCTTGCTAAAATTTTGACAATTTATGTTCCAGTGTTTTAATACAAATAGCAAGGTATGTATACAAAATGTACAAAGCTTTAATAATTGGAGAAAATAAAGCACAGCAAACCAGCATTCAAGTTACCTTCGACACACTACATTCAATGCAGGGGACTGTGTGCTAAGTGAGGAGAGAAATCGGCCCTGAAAAAATAAAAAAGAGAAGTTTTCCATTTAAAGTATTCCTTTTTTTTTCGAAGCTCAACCAATAGAAAAACAAAGGTATCTCCGTGCAACTATAGATGTCTCCAAAACAGAAAGCTGTAAGATAAATACCTGCTCTAGGTTTATTCTGTACAAATCTGGGGATGATGCAGCACAAAGCAAGTCACAAGACCAGCAATCATAAGTAATATCTCTCCCCATCCTACCAAATGACAACAATAAACATCAATTCTACAGCACAAACCACACTTTAAACTCTAAGAGGAATCAATACACAAAAAGCCCAGAGAAGAAACCTTGGAATCCGCACGCTGTAGTGCTTTCCATATTTCGCATGCAGGTAAACAGAACGATCGGCACATAAAAATGCAAGTTTTGAATAGTCGTCTGTCAGAACCTACACCAGCAAAAGCACATTTACCTCAACCAACCAATCTCTCACAAAAAGATTGATCACAATTTTCACCACAAAGAAAAGGTTAATATAAACATGAACAAAATGGAACAGCAATTAATGGATTACAATTTACAAGACAGAAAATATTGATGAATGTCAATTCAGATTAAACCTAACTTTCTATTTCAATTGAAGGCAAGTTTCCTCAGCCAATCAATCCCCATGTAAAAGGTTGCTTACAATTTACAAGTAGAGAGACATAATAAAAGAACTAAATATAATAAAATGAGCATAAAAATTACTGGAATACAACAAACCTAACTTTTTGTACTTCAATGAAGCTATGCAGTAAGAGTTTGTTACCTCAACCAATAACGTACCCATAACTAAAATGAAGCACAACTATCAGAAGTCAAATATAAACCAAACTTCTTTGTCTAATTCAAGCTAACAGTTTCAGTTTCAATGTAAGAGATTGAATACAATTTCCAAACATAAAAAATATTATCAAAATTAATTAAATATAAATAAAGCTATGTGCTTAAAAAACCTAGAGGAACATATAAACCTAAATTTGAGAATTCATTTCAAATGAAATTAGCTTAGCTGTTTATCAGTACCTGAAAATCAACAATCTCAGAATCCAGGTGGCGTTCGAACTTCAACCCTAGCTCTCTCACCTCGTACACCTTAACTTGCGGCGGATAGATACCTGAAGCCACTATGTACTCACCGTCGGGAGTGGCCTTAATTTTGGTGGCCGCCGTGGTGAAGCGCAAATCCTCAAGCAGTTGCAGGTTCTGCGTGTAACCTAAGAGGCAGAGAAGAAAAAAAATGAATGAAAGAACCAATGAATGAATAGATGGATGAGAAAGGTTACATAGAAGGAGAGAGTTACTTTTAACGTTGCGATGAGAGTTCTGCTTCTTAGAAGGGAGCCAGGAAGCCAGGGAAGGTTGTTGCGACGCAATTGTGTACATCTTAACACCGTTAATCGACGTCGACTTCATGCCGCCGTCACGAGTCGCCATTGTTGGTTACTGCGTCTGTGATTGCTAGCTTTGGAATTCGGTTGAATTGAAGAGTGTGAAGGATGGTCCAAGGATGGAAGGCGAAGAGTGAAGAAGGAGGTCCCAACGGCGTCCTAGCACACACAGGTTGCAAAGAAAGAGTGAGGGTTTTAAGGCTAAGTTGGGGGAGAAGAAAGTCTCCTTTTATTTTATTTTCTTTTTTCTTTTTTCTTTTTTTTCTTCTTTGTTTTTTCTTCCTCCTACAGAAAAATATAGTTTAGTGTACCAAAAATTATTTTAAGATAGATTTTTTTTTATTTCAATTAATCAACATTTTTTTAATAACTTCCTCTTTTCTAATTTTCTTTTGACTTGTGTTTGTATTCTTTTCTATTCATTTTTAAATAATGTTTTTTTTAAACAAAAATTGCTTCCATGATTATTCAAAGAAATTATCACTTCCATTTTCAAATTTATCAACAAAAAAGAAAGTGGAAATATTATTTTTCTATGATTTCCATTCATTTATCTCATTATTATATGTTTAACTCATTTAATTGTCATTTACTTTCTTTCTAATTTAAACAAAAAATTAAGCACGTCTAATTTACTATATTTAAAATTTAATCTTACAATAGTTTTAATATAAATTTTTATCATTTTTATATAATAATAACGTGTCGCGGCTTTATGTATGTATTTTTTCAATATGCGTAATATTATATTAATAGGTGGTAATAATGTAATATATAATGTAAAATAAAATTATATTTATTAAAGATTAAATGAAATATATAAGAAAAGATCAGAAAATAACGAATGATAAATAAAGTAAAAGAGAAGAGCAAAGATAGACGATTTTTAAAAAAAATATATAAAAATAATGATCAATTTAAAAAAAATTAATAAATAATTATATTTTAAAAAGTAAAATTGGTATTTAAAAATGTGGACACGAAATAGAGAATTTTCTCTTTATATATTGTTATACATAATGCACAAAATATATATATATATAGCACATAAAATTTAATTTACAGATATGATTTTTTATAATAAAGTTTATTACATAATTAAAAGTATCATTGCTAAATAATATTAAATATAAATATAACATATAGACAAAAAAATTATATATAAAGTAACTTTTATTTAGTTAATAGAATATACAATTAATTTAAAATGCCATTAATATGTATTTTTATTTTTTATTATAATATTTTAAACTTTTATCAACTAACTTATATATTTTTTTAATTTTATTTCAAAATAAAGAAATAAATTTTATAAAATTAAAAAGTAATATTTAAATTAGTTTATTAAATCATATATAAAACTTACAACGTATAAATATCAAAATTATTTTCATATCACAAAATAAGAACTTTAAAATATGATATTTCAACTGTTTTATTATATTCTTTTATCATTTCTACATAATATAATGCATATATATATATATATATATATATATATATATATATATATATATATATATATATATATATATATAAAAAAATATAATTATTATATATATATATATAAAATATATAAAATAAAAAAATCTATATAATATAATATATATATATATATATATATATATATATATATATGTATGTATATGTATATGTATATATACTTAAAAACAAATATAATATATATATATACTTAAAAAAATATAATTTAATTTATAGATATGATAATTTTTACTAAAATTGATTATATAATTAAACTTATCAATGTTTAATAAAATTATATATAAATAATATATATATATATATATATGATTTAAAATGGCATTAATATGTGTTTTTATTTTAATTATAATATTTTTTTTATCAACTAACTTAAATAATTTTTTAATATTATTTTATATGATAAATAAATTTTATGAAATTATAAATTTTAATTTAATATATTAAATAATATATACTACTTATAACATACAAATATCAAAATTATTTTCACATAATAAAACAAGAACGCTTAATTATTTTATGGAAAAGTCCAAATAATTTGTTGTGTACTTAATATATGTTAATCACTTGTAAAATATTCAATATTTATTTGTAATTAGTATCTAGAAATAATTTAAAAAAATAATAGATACTTGTTACTGTTTAATACAAATTATTTGGGGGATTTTATTTTAAGGAAACATGTTTTAGACAAAAATATATTTAATATATATATATAGTAAAAATAAAATAAAATAAAAAGTATATTATAATTTTCTTGCAAGAAAAAACTACTCTCGGTTAATGAGCGTGGATATTTTACCTTTTTATCATATCAATTTTTTAATCCGAGAAAATAAATGAGGAAATACTTTTAAATAAGATATGAAAAAATCTTACATTTACTGAAAGTCTATTTTAAACATGTTTTTATCGAAAACAATATCAATAGAAATATGTAGATGATAAAATATTCAGGAAAAGAATTTAAAACATTAAGTATAAAATGTTTTCTAAAATATAATTTATATAAATAATGTTGTAGTCATTATTTAAAGTAATTATTAATATTAATATTTTATTCATAATTTTTATTAATAACTTTGAATATAAAAATTCATTTTTTTCATATAAATTAAAACTTAAAGGTTTTTCCTACAAAATAATAAAACAAAAACGTACAAATTTATTATTAAAAGCAAATTACGATAATTTAAATGTGTTCAACAAATATACCGGAGGCCGAAAAGGTTTCTTCATGTTGTTTCAGTGACGTCTTAGAGTTCAAATTTTTTACAAGTGGGTTATATGGTGTTATTTTTGTTGGACAATAAAAATATACTATATTAATATTTTAAATATTTTTTAATATATTTTTAAAACGTTAAAATTAGTAATAATTTATGTATTACGAAAGTACGGTAAAACAAATAATCCAAAAAATAATAAACGAAAATCCAAATTCGATGTTGTATTACTCTTTCTTAATATAGCTTGTTACTTGAGGAAACCTTTGTTATGATCACTGTGTCCTTTTCCATAAATATTCGGATGTAATGCTTGCTTGAGGCTAAAGGACCTTATCCTACATCTCTAACACGTAAATTCTGGAATTATTAAATTTGAATGTTTTCTTGATCTATCTGCCATAACGCTTCTGGTGTAATTTCACCAATTTGGTCCAATTGCATTTTGCAAGATCGTAAACCCTAATTTTCAAGGTAGGACAACTATCCAATATTAGTACAACTTGAAAACAGTTCTTAAGATTCCAATCATTCTACACAAAAAGTCATGCTCGAAAATGACTTGGCCTTTACTTCAGCCATATTCATTTCATTGTAATCACCTTCATTCTAAATCATTTTTTTTTCTTACACGTTATAAAACCAACTTCTGATCAGTGAAATGTGTTCTGTTTAATGTGAAAGCAATTTGCATCAAGTAACTCAGATATTTCAAGAATTTGATCCTCTTTTCTACTAATTATCTTCTCAAATCCAAACTTTTCTAATTTTGTATGTTATTCTTCAAGCTTGTCTTGTCTTTAGCAATAATGGTTCTGAGTAAACTCTTGGTCTTATGCTTCACCCAGTGACTTCAGATTATAAATTAAGAATCAGGTAGGAATCGTTTCAAAATTTCCAGTTACATTCATTCTCATTGTAAATAGTTTATAATTCTAAGCATAATCCTGAACATTCACAGATTATGCAGTTTGTTAAATAATAATGCTTCGTTATAGGATTGTTATTGGTCCTCTCTTCACAAATCCTTTTTTTTCTTTTCCATTAGATGCATCACTCTTTTATTTGATGCTTATCTTCCTCCTTTCCATAAAAATAATACTAATAAATAGTATATGCTTTCAATCTGATTAAAGTTATTCCTTTCGTAATTTTCCTGCAGAATCAATTGTGAAGTTCTTGAATGGCATTTAGCGATCAAGATTCACCGAGGGTTGAGTGACATGATACTTTCCTCCTCTCTACCAATGTCCTGACAAAAATTATTTTCAGAAGGTTGAAGAAGAAAAATATGTATAAATTATCATTGACCTTGAATTTTAACCAATATGAAACTGTTAAATGTAATACATCACTTTTTTTCTACTTTGTTAAGATGTTTTGTGTAACTCCTCTTCTTATCTAAATTCATCCAATTTTTTTCCATTAATACAATACAAATTTATTAATTAGAGTTGTCAATTTAGTCCCTTCCACAAGGTTAGTTTTTGACGAGTTCAGATTCTCTATTGATTTTTTAGTGATGTCCTCTGTTGAGCATTAAAAATACATTGTATTGGTATTTTAAATATCTTTTTAATATATTTTAAAATGTCAAAATATTAATGTATTATGAAAACACAGTAGAAGAACAACACAAAAAAATTCAGCAGAGAATCCAAATTCGCTCTTGACCCACATGATTAGGGTCAAAAAAACCCACAATGTAAAAAAGTCCCTTATTGAAAAAGTTTATATGGCCAAAAAGTTTACAAAATACATGTGGGTTTGGGTTAGTCCATGGGTTTTCTTTTTAAACATGAAAAAATATATTAATAAACTTTCCATTTAGGTCGATTTGTCTCGACTTTCAGTCTAAATAGGCTTGTCTCGACTTTCAGGCTAAATAGGCCTGTCTCGACTTTCAGTCAAATCGACCAAAACCAACCTTCATCCGGGGTCGGTTCATCTCAACCTTCGACCCAGACCAACCCACCTCGAACTTATGCTCATATCAACCCGAGTTCCTTCAACCTCACTAGGGTCAGTCCTCTCGACCTTCAGCCTGGGCCAACCGTCTTGACCTTTGGCCTAGGTCGATCCATCTTGACCATCGACCCAATTCAGTTTGTCTCAACCTACGACCAAGGATGGGGCCGAATTTGGATTGGGGCAAACTCGACCGAATTTGACCAAATTTCAGTCGGGACAGACTCAATCGAATTCAACCAAATTTCAATTGGAGTCGACTCGGCCAAATTTCGAATATTGGTCAACTCTATCAAATTTAGACAATTTTTGGTCGATGTCGAATGGGCTGAATTTGGCCAAATTTCTTTTGGGATCAGCTCGACCAGATTTGGCTAAATTTCGGCGAGGGCTGACTCAACCAAATTAAAGTCTTTTAGTAGGCTAAACTCTCCTTAGTCCTAAAAAAGACTTACTTAAGGTTGGGCTATGACTAACCTATGGATGACAACAAGTCAGATCATAATGGATGATGTTTACCCGCAACAAAAAAAATTCACTTGTTACCTACCTAATTATCTATCAGATACCCATTTAAAACATACTTGCAGGTATCCATGGATACCCGTGGATATTTAAAAAAAATATTTTATAAATTTTTATAATAAAATATAGTTAAAACTACAAAAAAAATATAAAATAAATTTAATTTAAAATTTAATTTTAATTTAATTTAATTTAATAAAATATAAATTAAATTTTAGTTAAATTTAACTTAATAAAATAAAAACAAATTTTAATTTTAATTTTTTTTAATAAATACCAATTTTTCTTCACAAATTTTATCCATATATCCGCAAATACATAATCTTATCATCTCTAGACCGACCTATGAATCATGAATCAAGTTGACATTTGTATACATCATTAATCATCGATAAGAATAAATTTTAAATTTTGGACAATCCTATATTTCATATCGATGAAATTAATGATCAATCACTTTAAAATTGATGGGTTTGAAAAGTTATAACAATGATAAAATATAATTTCAAACTACACAAGAAACTTATATCACTCTTGATATAAAATCTTTTATATAAATATTTTTCTTCGTCAACTTTTTCATTTCTATTCTAAAGTAAAACTTAAATTTCCATTTCAAACCAACAAATATGCATGTGATTATCTGATATTGCATCACCAAACACAATTTATTAAGAAAACTGTGATTCCCTTGGAAACAGGATTGTAGAATCTATTTATTATACTATTGGAATAACATATCTATGGTATTCCCATTCCAAGGGAAAAGAATAAAGAATGCGTGCAGGATTATATTGTTAAAGAAGATAATTTAAACATATTTGAAACTGTTCTATATACAATAATTGATAAGGTGACACGTAATTCAATACACATGGAAATATCAATAAAAAATAACAGCCAAAATTAATCAAATTAATAAAAAAAGGAGACTTTGATATAATTATGCGAAACATATTAAAATAAATGGTTAAATATGTTTTTTTTCCTTAACTTTCAGAAAAAATTGGATTTAGTTTCTCTTCGAAACTTGGACTTAATTTAGTCCTCCAACTTTAGAAATGTTTCGATTCAATCCTTTTAACCAAATTTTTTAAAGTTTATTTAACTTTTTAAACATGTTTCATAAGAGTATTTGAGTTGTTTACCCCGCTTGACACATTTCCGCTTCAATATTAGCTAAGAAATTGTCTTGAAATACGTTTGAAACGTCAAATAAATTTAACAAAATTTTGTTAAAATGATTAAATTCAAACATTTATAAAGTTGGAGGACTAAATTAGATCAATGTTTCCGAGAATGACTAATTCCAATTTTCAGTGAAAGTTAAGGGATCAAAAACATATTTAACCCTGACAAAAATATTTTAGCAACATAAGATTCACATAAGTAATTTTATAACTCAGTAGGTTAAATTGAGGCATTTAAGAGAAAAGAAATAAGGTGAATTGTTTTGAAAGAGGGTACGAGGCATAAAAGTCAAAAATGGAATGAAAAAAAAGAAGAAAAACAAAGAAAAGGAAACTCAAAATGAGAGGTGCATGTTTGAGTGTTGGGAAGAGAAAGCAAAAGGTGAAAGATTAGTTGTGATGGAGTCTATGCCCTACAACACTTTTTATTTTTCCATTGCTGTCAAAAGGATGTTAAAAAAGAAATGCTTTTTTTTTTATTTTCTCTTTTCTTTATCTTTTTCTACTCTTCAATCATAGTGCAATTGATTGCAAAATCATTTTTCCTATTCTGCTTCTTCATGTGTGTTGGTGCCCATGTTAATTGCTTTGGACTTTGCACCCTCTTCTTGGCTTTATCACCACTACCAAAAAGGATTTATTTATCTATAATTTATGAAATAGAAAATTAAATATCATAATAAATATTTGTATAGATTTTTTTTTAGTTTTATGAATTAAGTTCAAACAAATTTCCTACAAAATCTTCCGATTTTTTTTCTTTAAAATTAATGGTTGTACAAATTCATCAGACTATTACCAGTGAAAACTTAACTATTTCTTTTAAAAAAATTTACACACACTTTATATTCACTATTTTATCTTTTCATTTTTTTCATTTTTTTACAAATACAAAAATTAACTTTTCAAATAACAAAAATAACTTTAAAAGTAGATTGTCAACTTGGGTAAATGATGTCAAAAATATATATTAATTTTATAATATAAAAATAAAAAAAATTATAAGAAAAATACATGATGTTTTTCAACTGTTAAATAATTAATGGAAAAAGTTATTTTTTTTGTCTAACATGGAATAAAATTTTTTAAAAAAAATTCTACACTAGCCATAAATTTTCAAACACTTATTTATGTAAATATAAAGGTTGATTAAACTAACACATACAAAAATTAGATATAAGTATGTTTGAAGAAGCTTTTCTATAAAATAAAATATTTGTAGAATAAAAGAGTAACTCTAATAAAAATTTTCATATTTTTCAAATTTTTTAAAAGGAATTTACAAGAAAATATTTTATTTTATCATTCTTTTCTAAGAGTTTTAATTAGTAGGTAATTCTTTCGTGAGCTACAAAACTATAAAATTTGCAAGTATTTTTTACAAAATTTTTTGTAACAAGTGTTTTATACAAAATATTTTGCAAACAAATTGGTAGTAATTTCTTACAAATTTTTTCATAATAAAATTTGTAGGTATTTTCTAAAAAAATTAAAACAAAATTGACAAAAAGTGTGTTAATTTAAAACAAAATTCACAAAAAAATATGTGTTATTTAGTAATAATAACAAAATAAAATGTAAGCATTTTCTCAAGTTAAAAAAACACCGTAAGTCAAAAATACCTTTTAGATAAATTAATTTACAAAACGATTTTATTATTTTTAATTTTTTCAGGTTATGTATAAACTAGTTTTATTTAATAAAAAATATTTTTATTTTCTCTTTTAAAAGTATTAATTAATGAAAATTCTTATCCAACATATCTCATACAATACTAAATTCTCATTTGTAAGAACTAACTTAAACAAGTAAGGTTTTACTCTAAAAACAACATAACTTCAAGGTAGATTATTAGTTTGTCTTAAAATTAAGTCAAACACAATTTTATGATGTTAAAATCAATTCGAATAACTTGTATTTTTCATATATAAAATGTAATACTATACTTGAATCATCATTCCAAACACATATATAATTACTCATGGCAAAGAATATTTATGTTCTAATAAGAAAAGAGTTATATGATTATGATTTAGGAAAGACTGAATTAAGTTTTAAATAAATTATAAATTTAATATTTTTAATTGAGTTGTTATTAAAAAATTAATTTGCTGAATATTTAAAATATTTATTTTAAGTTGTTTGTTATTTTATTGTCCGCAGATGTAGTTATTATTTTTGTCTTTATGTCTTCAACTTTTTAATCAACTTGTGCTTTTTATTATTTAATTTATTTCAATTCATTGATCAAATCACAAATCACACACATTTAAAAACGGGAAGTACCAAGTTGAGTTGGAGGAAATTAAAGAAAGCAAATAGAATTCATCTATAAATTAGAGACAAGTAGTCAGAAATCGTCATCTCCTTAAGAATAACATCAAACAACGGAATATTTAGACAAAAAAAAATCTTTCAAACATTTCATAAGATTAAAAAAACTAAATTAAAAATATTTTAAATTTGTGATACTTAAAACTTAATTAAATATTTAATGACAATATAATTAGAGCTATCAATTTGGTCTAATCCACAAGGCTTGATTCTGGTTCATGTGGGTTGGATTAAAAAAGTCTACAAAATCAAAAAAATTCACAAAGTCCAATAAATCAAGTTAGGATCAAAACATGAATTTCCTTTATAAACATGAAAAATAGATTATTATTTTAAAGTATATTATTAAATTTTTTATTTAGGTTGACCTGTCTCAAGAATCAACCTTTGACCATTAGTCTCGTCAATCAGTTCGACTCGATTCGACAAATATTATATAAGAGAAATTTCACAACCTTCCAAAAATAACAGGGATATCACACAACTCTCCATAAGTAATATGGGATTTACAAACCTATTAAACCTATTAAGTAACTGAGTTTTTACAAGTATTTGAAAAATACTAAAATTTTAAAAATCGTAGATAAATTTTGTCATTTTATAAGTTAAAATTTTTTTAATTAATATGTTAGGGACACTAACTTCGCAAGAGAGTGATAAATTGTAAGTAGGGATGTCAAAAATATTCATACCCGCAGGTATCTGCGGATAAAACCTGCAACGGGTAGAAAATAGGATATTCTAACTAAACAACCGCGGGTAACAGGTATGAGTATTTTTTATACTCGCATGTTAACGGCACGAGATTGTGTATCATTGTATCCGTACCCGCTATACTTTAATTTAATTTTTTTAAAAAAATTATTAAAACATCAACATATTGATTTGAAATGGATTGTCTTTTATCAATTGATTTTAAAAAATCTTTGTTTATTTCTAAATTGTCATTCAATACTATTTAGATGAGTTATTTTCACTTTGTTTGAAATTCATAAAGGTTATGCATTGTATTTTTATTTGAATTTATAATTTTTTTTATTAGATATTTAATTTTTCTTTTGTAAATACCCACACATATTCTTGGATATAGGTACGGGTACGGGTACCCGCACGAATATGGATATGAATACGGGATGAATATTTATCCAATGAGTAGGATATGAGAGAGTTATTATCCGTATCCTACCCGTCTTGTCAACCTCCCTAATTGTAAGTAACACACTTAATATGGATTAAAACCTTTGGAAACACAAAATATAACCCATTAAAATTAATGTTTTTTTGTGGTAAGAATATCTTTAATCTCTTATAAAAAAAACTTAGTTCTTCTTACTTTAATACTGAATGATATAAAATATCAATTAATGTTTTTATTTGACAAAGCAAAAAGCAAATTCACAAAATTTTATTTAGAGACTGTTTTTCCAAATTTAAGAATTTTTAAATTCTATATGCTGCTGTATGTCATATGTGACTTCAATTCATTTATAATTTATATATAGTGAGTGAAGGTTAGAAAAAGCTACCATTCAAATTAAACATAAAATGATTTCAAATATGATATAGTTTTTAAATATAAATTATTATAAAAGTTAGGAAAAAACAACTTTTCCGCTTTTCTTTGCATGAATGAGCAGAAAAATGAAAGTGATGTGCAATTATTTGTTTTTCAATTTGCTGTATTGATTTTTGAACTATTATTTCAAATATGCGCATCTAAAGTTTCAGTTCCTCAAATTTCAAGAGAGATAAAGCGAAAAAAATAAGTTGTGAAAAAACAAATGTAATATTAAAAAGTATTATTTTATTTTATTTTAAATCAACTGTGTATATTTGTATCCTTTTTTTACTTTAATCTAAGAACACTATTTCCCTTCATTTCTCATCAATTTTTGTTTTTTTTTCTTTAATTTGATTAATTTATTTTCTTTCAACTAAATAGACTTAATCACATGTTTTTTTTATACTGAGAATACATAAAAAAAATACAATACATCAAACAATGATTGGATATGAATAAAAATAATTATATATGACGGGATAAAGCTATGCATGATTAAAGAATTTGAATAGAATGATATGTTAGTTGTCATGTTCTTGATGGAGTTTAATTAAGGAATGATATGTTGAGTCAAGATGTTGAAGCCATAATGATTAAGCAATCCATTTCAGGAACTGATAATAGAAAAACATCACATATCATGTGAGATTAATACACATAAATGACTATAGAAAATTACACAATAAATCAATCAAAAATATTCTTGATGTGATCCATAAAGAAAATCAGATAGATTACTTTTTGTGTGCTATATATATTATATAAAATTTTGTTTAATTTGCTAAAAGGTATAATAGTAGTGAGGAAATAAATATTTATTTTACATCCGATATAACAAAATTATACAGCAGCAGAAGAAAAAACAAATAAAAACTTTATTTATTTGTTGGGATACTCAAGACAAGTCAAGTAAATAAATAATTGATATCAATTAATTCCAAATTTTAAGACTTAAAATTTATGATTTTTTAAAAAACTTAAATATGCTTATAGTCATTAAATTTTAATATGAAATTAAACTTTATTTGTGTTCCAAAATTTAATATAATTTAGTTTATAATTTTAAAAACAAATATAGTTCTCATATCCTAGTTAAATTTTTTTGAGGTATCAAACATGATTTAGTCTGACGTTTGAAGTGCTTATATCGTTTGACACGTTCCAACTCAAAATACTAATTTAGGAATCTCTTTAACACTTAAAAAAAATAAATTAAGATCATTTGATAAAAATGATTGCATCTATTCATTTGTAAAAATTGAGAATAAAAATGTATAGTGTTTGAGACAATAACAAATTTTAATTTCGTGTTGAAGTTTAGGGCTACAAACATATTTAACCTAAATTTGTATATTACTTAATTTTATCACTTGATATAAATTTTTTAACTAATACATGAATTCTTAATAGTTTCTTTCTAAAGTGTAAGTTAAGTTTTATCACATATTTATTGTTGTTGTTAGAAGTGGGTTTTAAGCTTAACTCAATCTCACAAAACCAGCTTGAAAGGTGAGGTCTGTACCTCACTTATACACTATGTAATTGTCTTATCTCTAGTCGATGTGAGACTTTCAACAACTACAAACACTACAAAAAATTTCATAATTGTTGACGAAGTTTTATTGACAAAAAAAATATCGTCAACAACTATTAACATATTTTATTTGTAAACTTTAGAACTTTTATTACCAACAAATATTTGTATGTGCAAGATAGTAAAATTTGTCATAATATATATATTTTTATTATAGATGAATATTTCGGTTGGTAGTAAACTTTTTTAGAATTTGTCGATAATTAAACTTTTTAAAAATCACTGGTAATTGAATTTCTAAATATTTGTTGGTAAATTTGTTAGTAGTTGACCTTTTAAAATATGTTAGTAATTGACTTTTTTTTTTTTAAATATGTTAGTAATATGAGCTTTTTCGTTGGTGATTTTGTTTTACTGATAAAATTTTACTATTACGAAGGGATTTTGTCTATCGACAATTATATTTTTTAATGTAGGGAGGATATGTTTCTTCCACCCATTTATTTCAATACGCATTCTTTGGTCCTAATTGTTGTTAGATTTTTACCATAATGAGACATTTTATCTCTTGGTTTAAATCACACAAGAATACAACCTTGTGTAAAAATAGCTTTTCACAACAACTTATTATGCTAAATAATAATCCACTCGGCATAATAAGCGTCACGGTAGCATTATTGTAAATATGAAAAAACTTTTTATGCCAGTTATCACTAGAACCGCCATAGAAAGTGAGCACAATGGCAATTTCATAATAAAGTAGAAGATATTTTATGCATGTTATTGGTATAGAAAGTGAGAGCGCCGACAACATCCCAATAAAGTATACGATTTTTTATGCTAGTTATACCTAGAACCGACATAAAAGGTGAACACGTATGTTATTTTAAATTTAAAAACAGGTATTATACCCATTTTTCACTACAACAGACATAAAATCTTTCTCTCACACTGACTCTCGTCTTCTCCCTCTCACTGGTGGCTCTAGTCTTCTCCCTCTACAAATTTCTCTCATTTTCGTTTTGTTCAACCTTGAACTGAAGTCTGTTATTAGTGTTGAATGATGTTTATTGGGACAATATCACAATGTGTTTACTATATTTTCTATGTTGATGCCAGAGTACTAAACCTCCTTCGCAAAGAAGTGTGTGATGAGAGTGGTATTAGAGGCGAATAAACGATTGATGAGAACGCAAACATCGCGAATGTGAACGAAAAGGCGGAGGAAGCGAAGTAGGAAGTGAATGGTAGTGACAATAAGCATGACGTCGGGGAGTGTGCTACCTATATGGTGAATAGGATTTTATAGAGAAGTTGAGAATGGAATGACAATGAGACTTTTTATGCCAAGTGTAGCATAACCAACATACAGAGCGAAAAATTTTCATACCGATTGTGACTATACCGATTCTAAAATTGATATAAAAAGTTTTTTTTTATCGACATAAAAAACCTTCATTGCAATTGCACTAATGTTAACATTCATGAGAAATGTGTAATGTTTAATTAGAAGTCATTTCAGCATGTATATAAAGATGTACACAAATTTTCTTATTTGAATTTTGATAAAACATATTCTATCTTTTAGTATATTATTGATGTGTTGTGGTGTGGGATGCATTATTTTGAAAGATGTTGAGAGGGAGAGAGAAGAAAACAGATAAATAGTAGAGAAGTTGCTAGGGGATTAGAAAGGAATATTTGGAAGAATGAAAAGGAATTAAGAAGGTTACAAAGAATTTGAAATTATTGAGTTTAGAATGACAAATATGTGGAAGCAAACAAACAAGCCTTTAGGCCCTCTTTCTTGGTTTCGGTGTCCCTTCACACATTCAGGTAAATGCCTCAATTATTCACCATTTGCTTAATCACTATTACACCCACCCTTCTTCATTAATTGCCAATCATAAAAATCACCCAAAATTGCTATCCAAATTTCATAAATTATCGTCATTACATTGACACGTGTCACGTCACTTTTTATAATAACATTTTAATTGAGCTTCTTAGATTATGTACCAAGCAATAAGAGAAAAAGGAAATAAAACATTGAAATTTTAGAATATCTACTTGCGTGTGCTATTAGTGGTAGCATTAAATTGTAGGGAAGAGTTTAACAAAAGATATGATAATTACGTTTTTGTAACCTACACACACCATAAAATTCAAAACATGTGAAAAGACTAACTAAACCCTTCGTCATTTCAAGAACTCATGTAGTCATGGTCAAAAATCACGGAAAAGTTTTTCTTTTTACTCACGAATAGTGATAGATGAATTTTAATTTTTTTTAGTGGGTTTCTTTAGGGTGATGACTTAATTTTTAATTTGAGTGGTACGCTCTCTTGGCTTGCAAAAATGGGTCGAAACAAAAAAGACAGATAAGAAATTGAACTTGTTTCCATCACTTTTTTTTATAATTATTTTAATTATATATATATATATATATATATATATATATATTCAAAATTTTTAATTGATCAATTAATTTTTAATTTAATAAATTAAAATAATTATTACATTTACATATCAAATCATTCTATTATAATTTATAGTTGAAACTTTTATGTGTCAATGATTTAAGTTACAATACTGTTATATATTTATATTTTTAAAGAAATAATATAAAAAATTTAATAATTTAAATTATTTTTATTTTTATTTTTAATTAAGAAAAAAGATCTTCGACCTGAGGTAGACTAGCTTGTAAATTTGACAGTACGAGGATCAGGTAAATGGGTTGACAAGTTAAAAATTTTAACCTGATTCGTTCTATTTTGGTAGCCTAGTGCATGATTCATAGTTCATGATCGACATATTTTATAACTTATAATTTTTTCTGTTATTTCTCTATTATACTTTTAAACAATACTCATTAACACTAATTTTAATGTTTTAAAATATATTAAAAAAATTATAGTATACTAATATATCAATGTGCTTTTATTGCTCACAAGACGACAACATATATATAAAAAAGAAAATAAAAGAAAACCTAGTGGTCGACATCAACTTAAAACAACAACACTAAATATTGTCTAGATTTTAGTTACAGTTTTGTCTCCTTCGAATATTAGAAAGTGTCTGCATTAATCTAAAGTAATATTTGGTTATGCAAAATGAACTGCTTCTTGAATGTCACAGACAACGTTTTTGTACTCAGAAAGTGATTATACATGGAGAAAGCATGAGCATATTGTTAACATCAGAATTCAACCCTAATAAATGCAATTATGATAATTATTGATTAAAGAGAAGAGAAAATTGTAACACAAAACTCCATCTTAAATACTGAAAGGGATATACAAGCATAATTAAAGCCCCAATAGTCAACTTTTTTTTTTTAAATTAAAGTTTTATTTATTTTTTATATATAGTACATCCACTTATTCTAGCTTAATTAAAGTTGGGTTAGGTTAAGTAAGAACATATGCTACTAAATCCGTATGTCTGTGTCAGCTTTAAGCATCACGCAAAATATATACAACATTTTTCATAACAATCCTTTAATTTCTTTTCACTTTAGTTTAATTAATTTCTATGAACTCATCAGGTAAAAAAGTTTTACACTCTTAATTAATAGACAAAAAATGATATACTTAATGATGGATTTTAAGTAGGGTAGTGTTACATTGGACCAATCCAAATTCAATAAATTTAAAATTTGATCTGTTTAATTAATGGGCGAATTTTAAATTTTAATCTAATTTAAATCACTTTAAATCCATATATATAAATTTGACATTAAAAATAAAGACTGTTAACTATATTTAAATGGTGAAGTTTAAATCTTAATTGGAATAGATTTTAAAGAGTTAAAATTTCAATTAGGATAGAGTCTTGAGGATTTAGATGGTGAACTTAGGTTTAATTCAACCTCAGTAATTAGTTTAATAAAATCTTTATTTATAAAATATAATTTAGTTATATCTCTAATTGATATTTCCCTTTAAATGATACTTTGATCTATATCAAGTTGAGATTTTGAAGAAGGACAAATTAAGAATGTCTTATCCAAGATCATCTTCTGCATAATATGAATAAAAAGGGGGGTAATTGCAAACTAATGAAAATTGTCTAAAGTAACTTAATATGAATATTCATTTTATATTTTCTTAAATTAAAAAAATACAATCACATTATAATTTATTTGATTAGATTTAAAATGAATAAATATAATTCAATTAAAATAATTTGGATCAGATCAATTTAAATATTTATATCTTTTTTACCTCTTTAATTTTGAGGTATGTGATATGCATTACATCTATAACAATATATAAGGGGATTTTCTTTTTTGTGTCCACATTTCAAAATATTAATTTTACCCTTTAAATATAACAATTTATTAAATTTTTAAAAATTGATCGTTATTTTTATAAGTTTTTTATAAAATCGGTTATCTCTAGTTCTTCTCTTCTTCTTTATTTAGCAATGGTTATTCTTTCATCTGTTGTGATATATTTCACTTTATTTTTATAAAAATATATAAAGGGATTCCCCTTTTTGTGTCCACATTCCAAAATACCAATTTTACCCTTTAAATATAATAATTTATTAAATTTTTAAAAATTGATTGTTACTTATACAAGTTTTTTATAAAATTGGCTATCTCTACTTTTTCTCTTCTTATTTATTTATCCATGATTATTCTTTTATCTGTTATGATATATTTCACTTTATTTTTAATAAATATAATTTTAATTTATATATTAACTTAATAACATTACAATATTATCACACATATTTAAAAAATCATATTAAAGAATTGAGAAATTTTCTTTTGCATAAGTATATTAGTACCATCTATGAATATATAAATTAACGTTTGCAGGAAGTAGGTATCTCGTACAAAAATTTCGTATTGCAATTTCTAATTAGTTAATCTTATAAAAACTCAAACATTTTCTGTGCATGTACTGCTACTCTTTCTTCTAGATAGATGAATATGCAGTACTCAAATATGCAATTAGTTTTTTTTTTTTAATTTTTAATTTGAGATAATGAACATGTTTAGACTAAGTAAAGTTATTATAGGCACATAAACCTTCTTTTAGCATTTAGAAGCCACGCCTATCTATTTCTCCAGTTGAAGTATTATGTACTGCAATAAAAAATAATGTTATGTAAGAGGATGATTTTTAGCTATTTAGAGTAAAAGTTGACAAAACTCATTACAAATTATAATTTCCAATTAATTTAATATAAACATTTACTTTTTTTTTTGTTATCCAACAAATAAGATAGATGGATATCTGTATTATTTAAAATCATACAAAAGTACTACTATTATTTTGTTTAAAGTCACAAGTACTCCAGAAAGACAAATTATATTTATTTTTAATTATTTAATATAAATAAATATTTAAACTTCTATAAGGTCTACAAAAGATTAGTGAAATATGAATGTTTAAAGATATAAGTCCATTTAAATATGAGTATCTCATTAACTTATCGATGAACACACATTACTCTAATAAAATATTAAGCCAATAAATTTATATTATTTAATTTTATTATTTATACTAAATGTGAGAATTAGACTCACTTAAATTTTTAACAAATTAAACTTTTATTTAGAGGCTAAAAAAAAATTCACCATTAATATATATATGTTATCATCTTTAGTCTAAAACTTTAGGTATTCTTACAAATGGATTTTATACTTTAGATACTAATACTAATATTTCAAATAAGATTATGTTAAACATTACTTGAATTTTGACAACTCAGCTATATATATTGACACCCCAAAGTCCACTAATCATTTGTCATTGCATGAAAATTTATTAAAATGAACGAATAAAATAAAATAAAATAATACAAAGCATGAAGACCACACCAAACTCATGATAAAAATTACACTCGACGAAACATATGCAAACTATACCTGTTATGAAAAAATATATATATATATATATATATAAATACATGGAGGTAAAACATTAAACATTAAAACAGTAAAAAGAGTTGCACCCTGACTAATAGATATAATTTTGTACCTAATCGTAACTGCTTGATCTAACAATTAATATCAAAGTCAAGATCACGAGTTGGACCGAGTGACATCAATTGTCTCATAATAAATGTCAAATGAGCCAAGTCACAACAATTAAATAGAATCGTGACATTTGGCTTGTTAGGCTCTTAAGTAAAAAAAATACTTTTGGCCTAGTGGTGACTAATAATTATAGCAATCATCCAAATAATTACAGTCATTTTAATCAATTTAATCTTAATACTATGATGTTAACTAATTGAGATTTTTTTAGCTTGCAAGTTTACATATCGAATTAAGAAAAAACCTATAAATTAAATTTTCATACTTATTTGATATATTATTGTAGGAGAAATTAATCTGTGTTCTGGGTACGAACGAAGATGAAGAAGACATAGTCATGAGATAGAAGAAGAAGAAGGGAGGAAGTGGCAGCAGAATGAACAGTGGAGTTCCTTTTTGATTACTCTCTTTAGTGTTTAATATATTTCACCCCGTCCTCTTTGGAGAAAGAAAAATCAAACACAGCAAAACTTGTCCCAACTTTGCACTTTGCAGTTTTTGCGTTTATTGACTACGCAGAAAAGAAGAGAAAAAGCAGAGTTAATTAAATAGAAAAAAAAGAATTGTTGGAGTGTCACTTTCCTATATATACTCTCAACTCAAGTTAGCCAGCAAAAAACACTCTCATCTCTCTCTTTCTTTCCCATTCCTTTTACATTTTTTTTGTTTATATTATATGCACCACTACACATCTTTCTCTCTCTCTCCATGGTTTTGTGTAGCTGAGAAAGTGTCTTCTCTTTCAAAAACATTTTTCACATATTCATCACTTTGCAGCTCCTCAATTAATCACCTTAACTGATTAATATTCTAGCTCCCTTTTCTGTTTTTGTTTTGTAGCTTCTGGGGTTCTTCTCTCATAATATATACCAAATTTCATACAGTGGAAGAATAAATTTTTATATATATGTGTGTGTATTTAAACACCCTTTCCCTTCCTTCAAATTCTGAATTCTCCAGTGTGTTTTTGTTTTCCTATTTTGGTTTTGTTCCCTGTGTTGTTGTAGCACATCATATACTATAGATTGAAATCATTTCTGGGAATATAGGTGATTGATAAAATGCCCCAGAATAGCATTTTCCGAGACCAATCATCGAATCAGATTCCTGATCTTTCCCTTCACATTAGCCTCCCAAACAGTGCTCCTTCTTCGATTTGCACTGGAGAGGATTCACCCTTTGATGCATGGCCACACCAAGATGACTATGCAGAAGAAGGCTTCAAATCCCACAGTGATGGTTCAATCAAAGGTTGTAGCCCTTACCACACAGACACACAACTGTCTTTAGCAAACTCCACAACTGTCACTGTTACTCCCTCTGAGGCTGACAGCACCTGGAGGAAGAGAAACTTTGTTAGACTTAGCCACCATGGGGTTTCTGAGGCTCAAATAAGACTCATCAATGGAATCCCTCTCTACAGTAACCTTTCTTCTTTGGACAACAACACTAGTACTGAGAGAAACCCCACCAACAAGTTTTCCTTTTCTTCTCTATATTCACTTCCACACCCTCCTTATTCTTCCAATTCTGCTCCTAACTATACCTATAATGGTGCTGTTGGGGGTGTAGCAGGAGAACCAATCTCAAGGCCCCAACAGTTTCAGCACTTTGATTACCCTCAGCAGCAGCAGTTTGGGAATAGTTCAAATTTTGGAGCTTCTGAATTTTCTAATAATGGATTTGTGAGATCAAGAATGTTGCCAAGGAATCAAAGTAATAAAAGGAACATGAGGGCTCCAAGAATGCGTTGGACTAGTTCTCTTCACAACCGCTTTGTTCATGCTGTTGAACTACTCGGTGGCCATGAAAGTGAATCTCTCTTCCTCTTCCCTTTTGCATAGATATGTGTGTGTGCCTGTGTGTCTGAGTTTCTGTGACTGTGTTTGAAGACTCATTAACAAAATGAAAAATTACATATCCAAGATGTGAAATTAAATCTAGGTTTTGCCGTGTTTTGAACTGTTGTGTTTGTTGGATGTTAGGGGCTACTCCTAAGTCAGTTTTGGAACTAATGGATGTGAAAGATCTAACACTAGCTCATGTGAAGAGTCATTTGCAGGTATATATGACTTACATACACCTTACCCTCATTTTTTGTTATCCTCTTCTTCCATGTAAAACAAAATCATAGAAAGAAAAAAGCTTTCTATTTCTCTTTCTCTTTCTCTTTCTTTCCCTCTGTGTTTTGTTGCGCCTGTGTGGACTAGGGTAGTGTGTAGACTTTGTCCAAGGTCTATCTATCCAAGGGGCCGCACAGGAACCGAGGCATGCAGTGAATGAATGAATGATGAACAGTGGAAGTTGTTGTTTGATGCAAGAGGAACATGACAAGTTCTACTTTTCATGAGAGAGAAAGCCAAAGAGATAAAAGATAGAAAGAGAAAGTAGGAAAAGTAGCCATCATTTCTCAATAATAGAAGCAATTACTTACCTTACCAAACATCAACCTCGTGGTTATTAAACAAACAAACCCACAAAAAGAAGCATCTGATTTGATTATTTTCTCCCCTTTTTTATTCTCCTTCAAAATCTTCTTCATACACAATTCAGATTTCCCATCTATCATTGCTCTTTCTCTTTTTTAATATATATAAATATCCATCTCTTTCTATTATATTAATCTTTTCTGTCTTTTTTTTTTGTTACTGCAGATGTATCGGACTGTTAAGAACACTGACAAACCTGCACCTTCTTCAGGTAATTCATATATAATTTGTAATCACACCCTAGCCGCTTGTAATATTTTACCTAATGCAATTCCTTGATTTCCGCTCCAAATTTTTTAGCTCAATGTTTTCAATTCCCATGGAGATTCCCTAACACCCCTTTATGACTCAGACCCTCTTAATCTATATCCATTAACTAATAATTTCTTCATGTCTGCATAAATATTGTAAAAAAGTTAATGTATATGCACAAAAGAAAAAGATTAATTATTGACTTGTATATGCGTATGTGATGATGTGATTTTGAATTTATATTAATGCTTGATTACATTTACATAATGCAATAAAACAGATGGGGATGAGGATTTCATGTCCATAACAGTTCCAAATAATCAAAATACGAATTTTTTACCCAATCAGAGAGGAGCTCCAAATGCATCCATGGATCATGATAAGGGCTACACATCCAGCAATCTGTGGGCTAATTCTTCTACCAGGTAATCTCTGATGTGTGTGTGTGTATGAAAATGTTTCAGTGTCACTATCTGCATGGTGCATGGTGTTGGATTTTCACTATCTATATATATGCAAGTGTTCATATATTTAAGATTTGAGTTTAATAATTGGAGTTGGGGAAAATCTGAAATCCAATGTACACCCTTTTGTGAAACTGAAAAAAGTGCTTCTCTCTGACAACTTTTGCTTTTCACTTATTTTCTCCACTTCTGCTTTCTTTCTCTCTTTCTGAAGATCAAAGTAGCGATTCCTCATTTGGTTGATACCCCTTTTTGATACAATGTCATTCACCCTCTTTAAATGTGTAGAAAGCAAAGTTTCCTGAAACTAGACGAAATTTAGTGGTTATGTGCAAGTGAAAATATACATGGAGAAGCTATTCTCTCCACTCTTGAATATGCACCATTTATGGATTAACATTCTACTTTTAGAACAGCATATTTCTATGCTCTACATTGACTTATGCAGTTTCTTTCTCCCTTTGGCTATGATCATTCCATGAACTAATGGACTTGCTTTGATCTCCATTCAGTAACTAACATTACTTCTTCACAACACTATACCGTTATCAAATTAGGCTTTGTTTCTGTTCCGATTTTTCTTTTCCTTTGGTCGTACATTTGGTATTTTAGCTTTATCAAAGATTGATGCTTGGTACTATATAGTTTCTAATTCAAAATTTGAGTCAACTAATACGACAAAAAGGGCTAAAAACTTAGGTGTGGCAAACTCCTCCTATGATCCTAATCGCAGAAAAGACATTTCTAGCGAGAATTGCAATGGAATAGGTAGAAAACATATCCTTAGTGGAAGTTAAGGTTCAAATATATACAATTCTGAAAAAGTTGTCATTCAGTGATACTATACAGCATAATAATGTCTTTATACTATGATAAACTTCTTTTTTGGACTAAAAATGGCTAATATTTCAGACACAGAAAATCAAGCAAAACTTAAAGGTATTCTCTGGTTTATGACTATTTTGTTTAATACACAACTTAGTTTGTATGAGATTACATGAAATCATATTATATATATAGATTTCATGACCATCATATATATATATATATATATATATATATATATATATATATCTTTTGGCTTCCCTATGTCATGAAAATGGTGGTCAAGAATTGAGTTGGATTCTGATAAGCTTTAGCTCTGATGCAAAATTGTCTCGGTCCTCACGTTTGTACTGCAAAAAAGTTTCTTGGAGTCAGAAAGATAGACAGTGAGGTTGAATTCTTTGTTTCTCTTTTGCTACACAAGTCATAGTTAGAAGAGAAGTGCTGGTACAGGGATTTTTCAACACTTTTTTTTATTGATATTGAGTTTTATGAGCACTACTATTAACAACTAAAGCATGTTTCTTAAATAGTAAGAATTAGACAAATTTATAGTTAAAATTTATTTTACTGTGAAAATGTACTAGCAAAGTAATACATTTAAGTGCACAACTTATACATCTAGAAGAGAAACATTATAAGTACAATATTTTCAATTTTCCATGTTTTTTTTTTCTCAAAATGTTGTATTTGATAAGAAAAACACAAGTAGTGGAGTTAAGTAAAATGTTGTATTCAAAATAATATGTTAAAAAATATGCATTGTAGTAACTTTCTGATGTTCAAAGATGATTTATCAGATACCTCAAGAATCTTTAGACCGAATACATTATTGATTTAGTGTAATTAAATAAAACAGATAATTTTATTTGAAAGGATGAAAAATGAATAATAATTGTGTATAAGTATTCTAGGTGATTAATTAAGATTTTATTTATTTATTTATTTTTAATCTTGATCATTCACTTAAGATTGAAATATGACTTTTATATTCTAATTTTAATGTTTGTACAGTTTTTATATGACTGAAACAAATAATTAAACTCAGGTAATTAAAATTTAAAATATAAAATCATATGGCTTTCAAAAATAACCATGTTTTAGTCTTAATTATTAATTAGTTATGTTATTTGCCTATTATATTGTGAACATGTGTGTATGTGAAAGTTTGGATTTTTTAAATTTAAATATAAAATGTATAAAGGGATCATAATTATTAATTAATATCTAGTTTATTACTAGAAAAGTGTTTATGAGTTGAACCAATCAATTTCTTAAATCCAAATCCAAGCTCACTATAGATCAAGTAATGATTGTTTTATAGAAACAAAGAAAAAATAATTATTGAACAAAGAATCAAACTAAATCATATCCCATACAAACTTTGAATTCAAATGTTACACAAATTTAAGTTTTTTTTTTACTAATATAAAATTTTAAAAAATTGTTTTATGATATGTATTTTTAAACAATTATATTAAATAAATTAAATATTATATAGTATCATTTTGGTCAAACTAACCTGAAATGCAAGTCAAACCCACCTGATAAGCTACAAACCTAGCTAGGTTATTGGACAGCCTGTTGTCCCTAGCAAGATATTGAAATAAGATTAATTTCATTTTGAAAAAAAATATATAAAATATATAAAATTGTAAATTTATTTTCCCATTTTAGAGTGTCAGACTCTAATTTTCTTACCGAAATTATAAAAAGCTTACGTGTGAAAGAATGAAACAAACACAATGAAAGCTTCCAAAAAGAAAATTAATTCTTCTGCTTCCTAGCTTATTAGAAAAGAAAGAATTGAAACAATACATAAAAGAAAGTACTTTTAAAAATTAAATTTTATTTGATTAAAAATAGATAAATTACTTGTTGGGAACACAATGTTTAGCCTTCATATTATTGAGAAGACTTTCAGTAAGAAACAAAAGTTATGTTTGGATTTATCAACAATTCCACCAGCATTATGAGTTGTTCACATGCACCATATATTAGATTTTTTTTTGGTGCTGTGTTTAAAATTAATTTTTGAAACTTCATAAATTATATATATATATATATATATATATATATATATATATATATATATATATAACTCATTTCTTACATGTTATTATAAAATGTTGACATGAAAATTCTCGCAAAATAGGAAAATTTCTAGCAATAATTAACTTTGATGTCACTTCAAATAGGAAAAGTAAAACCGCAAGAGATCTTCATGAGTAAATTACGCACAAATAAACTTACATCACATTAACTTAAATTTATAATGATGTATAAACACAAGCTTAACCTTAAATTAAATTAAGTTGTATATAAACTTTAGATAATAGGGTCCTTCCCTATATTACTATATTGTAAATTTGATATTAGTGGATACAAGTCATAAATGGAATCATTATGACCATTATAAAGGACAAAAATGTGTTCAATTAGTAAGGGTAAATAAGAAATTGAATTGGTGTTTTATCTTCAAAAAAAGTTTCCCTTAAAATCAAAAGTGCAAGGGTTTGTTTTTCAAGAGTTTTGATTTTTCACTAATAAGAATATAATTTCTTAAAGAATAATATTCTGTATTCCTAGATATTTAATTATCCAATATATGACATTTTCACACAAATTAAAAATTTGTTTGTAAGATATATTTTGAAAAAAAAAACATTATTAATATATATCATCATGTTCATTACCTACTCTCCAATAAGGCTTAATTAAATCAATCTCAGAACAAATTATATACTCTCTCTCTCTCTTCATATATAGATAATTAGTGGGAATTATTTAAAAACAGCTATGGCAGAAAGTAAACTTAAAAAAAGCTTCTCAAACCTTAAAATACACACATTTACTTTTTTTTTTTAGTTAAAGGGTTTGAAAAACTTTTCGGATACTCAACTATTTGTTTTTCATCAAAGTAAACAATAAAATTATATCTGAAATAGTATATGATTTCATATACATATTCAAAGGTTTAATTAAAAGACATAATTATGAAACTACGTTATATTAACAGCTTTAGGTTTAGGTTGTTTAACCTATTTTAAAGAATATAAAACTAATAAAAAGCCCCAAAATCAGAGTTAATGGAGGATATGTTCTTACATCACAAACAAACACTGACTCACAAACACACGCATATGTTCTTGACTTCCTTTTAAAAACCTAGATTCCCTGTTATTTGGTCTTTTTTCATTATTCCTTGCCGTTTTCCTGATTATTTTTCTTACCTTTTTCTGATAAATTCTCTGCAACAGAATTTTATATTGTATACTACAATGAAATACATCTTCAATTTATTCATGACATAAAATGTTGTAAGGCATGAACAAAAAAATAAAGTCTTTTAAGGGAATGAATATATACATGTACTCAAAAGCTCTGAAACTTTATATATAATTTCTGGTAGAAATAACTGCAGATGGCTTAAAGTCCTTTCTCTCATCAAGGTACGAATGAAATAAATGCACATTGACCATCACAAATGTTTGTTTTAACGTACTATGAGAAAGAGTGGTGTTAGCGGTGTCAAAATACAGTGTCCAATATTAAAATATCAGTGTTCTATTCTGATATCAGTAAACCTAATTATAAGATTTAACTTATAATCTTTACTTTATCATGAGATGAAGAATATATATATATAGTTACTTTTGAGAGCTTTAAATGGTGAAAAATCTGATATCAAAAGTGAAATATACTTGTTGGAACATATTGTAACATGTAGAAACAATATCTTTTTAATGCATGTGTTGTTTGCATTATATTCATTCAAATTTTAGATCTTACAAAAATGAAAGCATAAAGTATTTCTTATACAAAGCAAATGTTCCCTGTATTTTATCTTGAAAAAGTTAATAAAGTAGGTAGCATGTTCAGTGGAGTAGAGAAGAATTAAAGCTAATTCACACTGCAGAAGAACTAAAGGTGTACGTATATAAATTTTCATAGAACTATCATGTTTAAATGTTTGTAATGATGGCTTCATGGTTGTAATTAATTCAGCTCTTTCACTTCAGACAACAAATTTGTACAACAATTTACAATCATGAAAAGATATATAAAAAAGAGAGAGAGAGAAAGGATTGAATCATATAGTAAAAGAAATGGAGAATAAAAAGAAAAGATTGTTCAAAACTCATAATAAGAGATTATCATATCTGTCTTTTCAACTAACATTGACTAGATATTTACAATAAGAAAAAAATGATATATATACTTAAAACTAAAGAAAGACAAATATGTAAATATATAAGCTAATTTAAATATAATACTATGAGCATATTATCTATCATATTATATTATATTATATATATATATATATATATATATATATATATATATATATTAATCAGACATCTTATCTCGATTAAAGATAAAATGAATTTATAATTAAGTTTAAAGTTGATTTTGTAAAGTTGAATTAGGTTTGAAGTTCATTTCTTAATCAGGTATCTAAATCATGAGTTTGAGTATGTTCTAGTCACATTTATTATTTGTTAGGTATATGGTGTCATCCGCCATCACACTATTCATTAATGTTTAGTTTTATGATCGAAATGTATATATATATATATATCGGTATGAGAGAAGTGTCACTACTAAAAATTCTCATATTACATGAAACTTTTCTTGTAAATTTGTTAAAAAAACTTTTAAAAAACAACTTTTTTTTTGCTAATTTTTTAAGAATCTTAAATAATGAATAATTCATTTGTGGATAATTATTTCCTACAAAATTATAAAATTTGTAAGTATTTTTTACAAAATTTGTTATGAAAAGTGTTTTATACAAAATATTTTATAAAAGAATTGGCAGCAATTTTCTGTAAAATGTTTTTTCATAATAAAATTTATAAATATTTTTTACGAAAAAAATTTCAAAATAAAATTGACAAGAAATATGAGTTTTTTTAGTAGTGTATGTTAAAGATCACATTCATGTATTATTAAAGATCCCATACATGTATCACTCTTGTATTATTGTTCCTCCTTACCTGAATTCCCTCTATTTCTTTTGTCTTCGTTATCCTCGTCTGTGTCTTTCATACACTGGTAGCTGCTTAGTTTTTCATATCTTAGTACTGTTTATTATTTTGCTTGCAACATGTTAGAGCTCACAATAACATAGTGAAACAACCAAAACAATAATTTGTCTAAAATAAAGATCGTGACATAATTAATACTTTTGGCTGTCACATTAAACTTCTGAAAACTTTGTTCTTTGAAATGACTCACAGTAGAGGAGCACGGATACAAGCTAGTGCACATGATTTGGAAGAACTTAGTCACCACGAAATCCTATCATCTCAGCAATATTCTGGGAAACTTTCTGAGGTTGTGACTTCATCATCTTCACATCAATGAATATATCTGTTGAGATCGATAAGAATATATAGTCTGAGTTGATGACAGTAACTACTTTGTGCAGGGAAACAACTACATACAAACAAGAAGCTTCAAGGATCAAAATCCAAGCTTGGAGTTCACCTTAGGGAGATCAACACAAGAATGAACAAGCCTAATTTTAACTGGTTTACATGATCACTTTATTATTACTAGCCAAAAATAGAAAAGATTAATGCACAGGAATATAAATTAATTAATATATAATATATATATAATATATATAGGCAGTGCTTTTTTCAGGGCAAAGATGTAATGCACTTTCCACAAATCTAAAGCATCTCTGTATATTCTTTTTGGGGCAAAACTTATTTAGGTTGTGTTAGTCGTTATATAAATGTTATTATAGTTAAAAGTAAAAGCTGAAGAAAAGAAGGAATCAGATGTATAATAAGGCCTTTGTTCCCTCTTTCTTCTTTCTTCTTTCTTTCTTTTTTTTCTCCTTTTTCCATTTCCTTTTCCCTTGGTTCTTACAGATTTGTCCATGCACAACTTTTCTTGAGCCTCATTTTGATTCTTGTGTGTGATATTCAGTTGTGTGAAAAAGCTTGATATAGCTGGTATCTATCATTATAGTATACTTTTGTTCCTTGGATTTTATCCTTGACTTGTGCACAAGGGATATATATATCATGAAAGCTAAGAAAAACAGTGATGAGAGTGAAAGATATGAAGAATATATTAGTGAGTTTTCTTTCATGTGTGTGTGAAATCACATCTTTTGGCAAATCCTGAAAAAAGAAAGGTGTTTGTGCTTAAAAAAAATTCCAGATACATGGGCTATGATTGGAAGATATCCACGTTACTTGATACTGTGATTTGCATGTTTGTGTTGTGATTGTGGCTTGCATTATGCCCCACTTATGAACTCCTTTTGGCTGATATGATATTCCACTGACTTGATGCTCTGATGGAAAAGCCAGTTGCAACAGCTGTAACCTTAAGTGAAGCATATTCAAAAAACAGGTTACAAACAAATTATATATATATATATATATATATATATATATATATATATATATATATATATATATATATATATATTTATTTTTTTATATTTATATGATAT
>Ga0214543_1001045_pt1 | contig 51671 bp, 45 predicted proteins | sample CNSS2metaG_FD_160094 | JGI IMG/M metagenome (GOLD analysis project Ga0214543, IMG submission 160094) | Root nodule microbial communities from cowpea collected in UCLA plant growth center, Los Angeles, California, USA - CNSS2 | ecosystem: Host-associated > Plants > Roots > Nodule | place: USA... | reverse complement strand
AGTCACAGTCATCAGTCCACGTGAACCGGGTGGATTTCTTTAGGAGTTGGATTATGGGTTGGGTTTGTTCAGCTAGTTTAGGTAGGAAGCGAGAGATGGCTGTGAGACGGCCAATGAGACGTTGGACTTTTTTGACAGTAGTGGGGCTGCGCATTTTGATGATAGCCTTGCATTTTTCAGGGTTAGCCTCTATGCCGTGTTGGGTTAACATGAAACAAGGAATTTACCCCGGTCAACGCCGAATACGCATTTGTCGGGATTGAGGCGAAGGTTATATTGGCGTAGTGCAGAGAACACTGATGCCAGGTCTTCAGCGTGTTGATGATGGCTTGGGGACTTGACAACCATGTCATCGACGTATACTTCGACACAGTGCCCTGTTAGGTGGCTGAAAACTTTATCCATTAGTCGTTGGTAAGTTGCCCCGGCGTTTTTGAGGCCAAAGGGCATGACCCTATAGAAGTAGTTGGCATGAAGGCGGTTTTGTGCATATCTGTTGTGGCCATGGGGATTTGGTTATACCCTGAATACGCATCCAAAAAGCTAAGCACCTTGTTTTCTGCCGCGCCGTCTACGAGTCGATCAATGTTGGGTAAGGGGTAGGTGTCGCGAGGGCAAGCCTTGTTCAAGTCCGTGTAGTCTACGCACATCCGCCATTTGCCATTGGCTTTCTTTACCAAGACAACGTTGGAAAGCCAAGTGGTGTATTGAGCTTCTTCTATAAATCTTATGCTCAGTAACTTGTCGGCTTCCACCTTGGCTGCTTGTCGGCGTTCTTCACCAAGCTTGCGTTTTATCTGGGATACGTAGCGGGCTTCTTTGTATATGGACAGCTTGTGGGATGCCACCTGGGGGTCTACTCCAGGGAGGTCGGCTGCCGACCAGGCTAATAGATCTGTGTTGTTGATGAGGATAGGTGTGATTCTGGCACGCTCATCAGAGTTCAAACCGGTGCCTAAGTTAATAGAGTGACCATTGGGAAGCTCCAGAGGAGTGGTGTCCTCAACTGGTTCGAGGCGAACATCCGACCTATTTTGGGGTCAAGGTCTTCGCCGGATAGGGCTATGTTGGAACTAGGGGGTCGTTCGATATGGCTGGTTTGTTGGATTGAGAGTTGTGGTCGCAAGCTTGTCATGTAGCATTCGCGTGCCAAGCGTTGGTCGTAGTGTATGGTCAGGATGTCACCGGATGGGGCAGGGAACTTCATGGCCAAGTGAGGGGTGGAAATGACTGCGCCAAGTGTATTGAGGGAAGGACGGCCTAGGAGGATGTTGTAAGATGTTGGCGCATCGATAATAAGGAAGCGGATTGGGATGGTTTTGGTTTGGGTTCCATCCCGAAAGACGGTGTGGAGATCTATGTAGCCCCGGGTGGATACTTGTTCGCCGGAAAAGCCATATATGGGCTTATCATATGGGACCATGGCGGTGTTAGGAAGTTGTAATTTTTGGTAAGTGGCCCAGTAGAGGATGTCAACAGAGCTGCCCTGATCAACAAGGACTTTCTTAACAGCATAATTCTCGATTTCGACAGTGATGACCGTGGGGTCATCTTGTTGGTGGTCGAGGTCGTGGAAGTCATCATCTATGAATACAATGGGGGCCATACGGCGTCTGTGGTGGGAATAGGTGATATGGTTGATGGATTGTATATGGCGGATATGTCTTTTTCTGGCAGAGGAGGTGGAGCCTCCGCTTGCGAAGCCGCCAGAGATGGTGCTAATGGTGCCTCGTAAGGGGGGGTCGGCAGGGGTGATGTCGGTGTGGGCGGGCTCTGGTTGTTGATTGTTGGGTTGGACGGGGTGGCTGTTGTGATGGGAGTCATTTGGTTGACGTCTGTGGTCAGGTCGTGGGGGGTGACGAGATCGAGAGGAGGAGGAATGGTCATCTCTACGGATGAAGCGGTGAAAGTGGCCAGCACGGACTAGTTCTTCTATTTTATCCTGGAGTGCTTTGCATTCTTCTGTAGTGTGGCCATGGTTGCGGTGGTAACGACAATATTTGGTCATGTCGGTGTTAGGGGGTGTGGTTGTCTTGCGTGGTGAGGGATTAGATCGACTTGGAGGGCTTCGTCCAGAATGCGGGAACGGGCTACTGTGAGGGGGGCGTATCTGGTGAAGCGAGGTTTGCGGGGTTCACGTGGGCGGGTATCAGGGTGTGGGTTAGGCTGTGGGGTGGGGTTGGAGGTGGTGGCGGCGTAGTCGTTGCAGAATTTGGTGTGAAGTGTTTGCATTTCCTCCATGCAGACATAGTCGGCTGCACGCAGCTTGAGTTCGTGCATGGAGGCAGGTGGGTGGAGATAGACGTTGTTGGCGAAGGGGCCGGGTTGTAGGGTAAGAGTCATGCACTGGAGAATCATCTCCTGGTTGAGGTGCGGTGTACGGAGGGCGGCTTTACTAAAGCGATCAATGAACGCTCTGAGTGGTTCGTTAGGTTCTTGTCTGATGCCCAGTAGGGATATGGTGGTGGTTTGATGGGGACGGCTTCCGGCGAAGTGGGTGGAAAACATGTGGGAGAGGATGTCGAAACTGTCGATTGAGTAGGGCGGAAGAGTTGCGAACCATTCTAGGGCAGGGCCTTTGAGGGTGGTGGGGAAAGCTTTGCAAAAGACTGCGTCTTGGGACGTGTACAAGGCGACATGGGTGATGTAGACTTTAAGGTGCTCGTCAGGGTTGGTTTCGCCAGTATAGCGATCCAGGGTGAAGGGTTCTCACTGGGCTGGGAGAGGGGTGTTGGCGATAAAGTTCGTGAATGGGTTGCGGCGTCTGGGCTGGTGAGGAGGGGGCATGTGAGGTGGAACAGGGTGGTTGATCATAGCGGGAAAGGTGAAGGTCATGTTGTGAGGGGGAATGTGGGTTGTGGGAAGATATTGTGGGTTATAGGGTGGAATATGTGTGGTGTGGAGGGCGGTGGGTATGTTGTAGGGGATCTGGGTGGGAGGAAGGGTGGCGGCGGGGGTTGAGGGTGCGGTAAGCCCCGGTTGACCAGATAGAAACTGATGGGGATGGGTAGAGGTAATGGGTGTCTGCTGGGTGGTGTGAAGGTGTGGGGGGTGGGATTGTATTCACTTTCTTCCTCTGTAGGTTGGAAAGCCGGAGACTTCACAGCTTCAGAGGTTTCTTTGGCTTTTCCCTTCAGGTTGGGATCAACCTCGATCCTTCGCTTGAGGCGGGAGTTCTCTTGTCTCAACGCCTCCATTTCTTCAGCACTGCGCTTCTTCAGGTCTGCGAGTTCCTGTTGCATCTTTGCTAAGTCGTCTAGGATGGCGGCCAAATCGGGGGTGATGCTAGGAGGTCTAGAGGGACCAGCATCCGCTTGCTTGTTCGCTCCAGCTCTGCTGCGGGTGGAAACCATCTTCAGAGAAAAACGAGTACTAAAGGTGTTCGTCTCGTGCCCCACGGTGGGCGCCAATTGTTCCTACAGAGGACAAATAAGATAAGTTAGGCACGAGTATCACCTTACCATGTAGTCCGCTATCTCTTCAGTTGGCCTCTTCCCAGTCGATACATGTCAGCTTGAACCTAGGAGGGGTTACCTGCAAAAGAGTCTCTGAAGTTCAAGTAATTCAAAGCTCTCAGAGAGTCAAATCAGTGATTAATGAATGCATACCTTTAATTGCTGGGGTCCACGTATATTTATAGAGCATTAATGATGTCTGACCATCTCATGAGCTGGGCCTTGACTTGGGCTCTAGCTTGGGCTGTGAGTGGGCCTGGGCCCTAACCCAGGCCCTTAAGGTTTATTGAACGCGGGGGCTTCTATCATACTGAGTTCATTGGAGTGGTCGGCCTAGGCTCTAATCTTACCGGATATGCTGGAGTAGTTGGTCTAGGCCGGCTACTTGTCTTGATGGCTTATGTTGGTGATATGAGATGCAGGTTGTTCCTTTAGATGTTTAGTTTAGGTTAAAACCGGTACAAGTTTAGGCTAACTCGGCCAAGGTTGGAAACTTGGCTGCCTTGATATACACATTGTTTACTTATTTGGTCGAGTTTGGCTAGGTGTGGTACATATATATTTTAAAAAAATTATATATTATTACTTTATTTATATATTACTATTTTATTTATATATTATTACTTTATTTATATTTTGAATTTTTTTAAAATTTAATAATCACTTTTTTTCCTATTATAATTTGTTATACTTTTTTATTTGGTTTTTCTCTTTCATGCTTCCATTTCTTTTTCTCATTTTATTTCTATCATTTCTTTATTATTTTCAAAATCAAATTGCACTACGAAAAAATTGAAGAGTTAATGAACATTTTAGACTGAACAATAATATCTTCTTTTGAGTAAGTTCATTTTTCCCTTCTTTTTTTTAAGCAATTTGTTTTCCTCTTGTATGTGGCTTTTCTATGCTCTAGGCATATCTCTATCTGTTAGAGATCATAAAATCATGCTTTAATTGTTGATCAAACTTTTATTTATGAATATAGAGCTATTTTAGGCTTTGAAGTTGCGTAAGAGAAGAGCAAGATTAGGAATCTACTCTAAGGTAAGGGAAGCTAATCATTTAGAAGTTATTAATTTTCTTAAAATACTGAGTCTTGCTTTTAAGATTTAATTTGAGGTATTCATAATTTTATTTTTGTAAAAAATTGACAAATTTATATTAGAAAAATTATGATAAAGATTAAAAGAATTGATTCTTTTTTAAAGAGGAAGGCTTGTGATGAAGATGAAAAAAAATGCATCTACGTCGTCTAAAATTGAGAAACTTCATGATAATCCAAATATTGAAGAAAACGAAAAACAACTCTCTAAGGTTCCTAAAGTTACATATAATGAATTTGAAAATACTTTAGAACGTGATCCGGGGAAGCGTCTTCAAAAATATGATAATACCCACCAAATCAAATTGATGAGGTACAAATGACTTATCTAAAATGGGGTCCATATCAAATGCATCTAGAAAATTATCCGTTGTCTCGTAAAGATGATCATCCAAGAAGATTTCAGTACACATGGTTTAACTTATTTCCTTCATGGTTAGAGTATTCGCCATTAAAAGATGCTACATATTGCTTACCGTGCTATCTTTCTAGTAAAAAACCAAGCAGACGACCTGACTCAGATGTTTTCATTGTGTTACAGGTAATTGAATTTATTTTCATTGAATTCTAATTGGCAATAAGTTAATTGTCATTAACATGTTTTAACTTTTTGAATGTTTTTTTATAGGTTTTAAAAGTTGGAGGAGCATTTTGACTAAGGTAAATTTTGTTTTTTTTTATATATTATTGTTGATGATAAAATTTATGTTACTATTTCATATATATTATTGTTATATTGTTTGGATTATATTGTCATGAGTGCTTATTTTGAATAAAAATGATGCAAGAAATTAATTTTTTTAATTAAAAAGAATAATTTATATATAACAAATATAATTTGGCCCCCTAAAATATTTGTTCAAGTTCCGGCACTTCTCACCACAACTCCACCCTATTTGATTGCGTACTAGGTTTGGTACAGTCCACGTCCATTCTCGAGTTCTATATTCGTGTGATCTTCCTCTGTTATTGCATCTCTTGAAGAGGTAAGTACTTTTTTAACCTTAAAATATTATTTTGAAATTTGCTTAAATTTTGGGATTAAAAGAACAAAATGTTTTCATTTAATAGGTTTGTGGTGCATGTTTTATTACTTTCGAAATGACACTCTTTTTTTCTGTTGGGTGCGACTTATTATTCTTTATTTTTATTGTGTGTTATTGATCTAATATATTTAAAACCCTGCTTCTTGTTAATATTTGTATTTGCATTCTTGTTGTTTCTGTATTCGAGTTGTTTCGTCAAGTTTTATGGTTGGAATATAACTTGATGTTTACACTACTAAAATTTTGGATGTCCGAGTAATAGTTTAATGTGCTATTTGGCGGTTAACTAAGCGTTAGTAAGTCTAGATATAAATAATTTTTATTTTTAATTTAATAAAATGATATACATTTTTTATAAATAATTGAACAAATGTCATGTTTATAAGCTTTTTTTGGTCCAAAATAATTATTCATTAAAGAATGAGGCAGCTTTGCAATTTATCATAAAACTGCCTTTTGGAAAGTAATAAAAGTTAAATGTATAAATACATATAACATTAAATATTTTTTCACTAAACATAATTTTAAGATGAATCGTTTTATAAAAGATAAAAATAAACTTAGTGAAAAATAACTCTAACATCTTTTTACCACTTTGTAAGATTAGAACCATTTTTATATATTTAAGATATTAACTAGTAATTTCTTTAAGGATTGATAAGAAGATATATTCATACCCACATAAATTTAATGACAGAGGTAGCACTATTATTTACTCATTTTAGGAATAATTCTTTTATTTGATGAAAGTTCTAGTCCTTGCTTCTTGATTTTTGGTGTGCCGAATAATCCTTTTTACTGATCCGAAAATAATAAATGTGTTAAAGTTCTTAGACTTTTCTGAATGTAGTATCTAATAATTATTGTCAACTAATAGTCATTTCTAGTGGATGTACTATTTCATCCATTTCACTTTAGGTGTAGTTTAAGTTTTTCTATGAATTTTTAAAGCAACTGTCATTACATTAGTTATAATTTTATTCCAAATAAATATTAAGACTAATTTCATGAATCAGATAAATGAGGGAAAGTATGGTTCAGTAACTATTTTACCTTACAAATTATAAAGGGAGAATAATCTAGTATTTGAAGTTTTTATTGAAAAGAATATAAGAATATTTTAGTAAAAGTTTTCAATTCATTAATCTTTTTAATCATAAATCTTCTGTCTAATTCAAGGTATGATGGGTTTTGGGTATTACACTTTCTGTTTTACTGTCCTTCAGGAAATTTTACTAGAAAAAAATTGCAATCCGCTCAATCCAAGTTGCAATTAAGAGATGTCAGACACGAGTATCACCTTGCCTCAATTCGCAATCTCCTTAGTAAGCTTTCTTCCGGTATGTATGCGCTATCTACTGGTGTCTCGGTTTGGATCGATTTGGACCCAGGAGGGGTTACCTGCGGAAGAGACTCTGACGCTCAAGTCAGCTAAGAATTCTTAGAAAGTCAAATCTCGTGATTAGGGGATTAATGAATGCGTACCTTTAATTCGTGGGATCCATGCGCATTTATAGATTATTAATTATGTCTGGCCAAGTCGTGGGCTGGGTTTTGGACAGGCCATAGCTGGGCCTGGGCCAAGTCCAGGTTCCACAGTTTGGTTATTGAGGGCCCTATGATCCTGGTTGGTAGTGTGTTAGGTTTATCAAGTTCTCGTTCCATTCGCTCAAGTTGGCGGTTTAGGTCGTTTACTATTGATTGTTCAACATACATTATCATAATTTGCGTCTTTAACGGGCTATGTAGGCGGATCTGATGGTTGTAGTCAGGTTAGGCCGCCTAAGTGTAGTACACAAGGTATGATGGGTTTTGGGTATTACACTTTCCGTTTTACTATCCTTCAGGAAATCTTACTAGAAAAAAATTGCAGAGAATATAAGGTAGATGAATATTTCTTACACATGGAATATTGAAGAGACAATGTAATTTTTAAAATTTTCCAAATATACTAAGAAAATATACATGAGGAAAATAACTAAGAAAAAGTGGCATGTAGTAGAAAAAGTATACGAGGATGTAACAAAGATGCTTCTTGAGGGTGGTAAACCAAGGAAAGTAACTTTCTAATATGCATCAACAGAAGCAACATATGATGCTCAACTTACTCAACAATATATATATATATATATATATATATATATATATATATATATAGTACTAGTACTTGAGATGATACCATAACTCCGAAGATAGTCACTATATCATCATAATCACTATATCACATGAAATGTTTAATTCAAAAGTCTGACTCAAAATGATGACAACAACATAGTTGTAAGACCCACGAAATTTAATTAATGAAATAATTAATTAATTAATAAATGCAGGTCGTAGAAGCTTTTATGGCATTAAATGTTAACTCTTGTGACGTGGAAAAGTGTTAGCTCATGTGGTTGAGAGTACTTTGATTGTGTGAGAGGACTTGGGTTCGAGTCTGATGTATGCTAATTATGTGTTATTTATGTGATTTTATATTTTTATATATATATAATCATGTTGGGGAATGATATAGTAATTAAATTATATTAGTTAGCATGAAACATGAATTGACATGATGGTTTGGTTCAGACTTGGCATTTCAAGGTTCCTATTCTGTGTTTTAATTTTAAATTGCATGAAATCGTGGTGTATCAGGGATTTGGGACTGCATTGTATGTTTCTATCAGAGCTGGAATCGGGTTTCCGGAAAATTCTCCAGAAACAGCCTGGCGGGTCCTAAGTTTCCGCCACGAACCGCCTGGCGACGAAGGATGATCCGCCAGGCGGCACAACCACTGTTACGCTGTTTTGGTTGTTTTGAGTCTGTTTGGGGTATCTATGATATTGTTGTGATGTTTGTATGCTTGAATGTGAATTTTACGAATATGATTGACTGTGCATATCATAGGTACGTCGGAAGGCATGACTTTTGATTTGAAGTTTTGGGGTTTAGGGTGCATGTTAGGGTGGTGATGGATAAACATTGATTCTGCAATTTATGAATTTAACTATGTGATGGTAGTAATGCAACCTAATCAAAGTATGTACTCCATACGATCGGTGAAAGTGAAATTATGTAAGTATGAAGCTGTATGTTGTGTTTGAGAATGCTATGGTTCACTTTCATCTACGATTCAATCGGGTCTCTGGAATTTTCCAGAAACCACCTGGTGGTTCATAGGCGACCGCCAGGCGACACATCTTGCATCTCCATTTTTCTGGGTTTCCTGGTGATCCGCCTGGCGGCGAGCTTCTGCTCGCCTAGCGGCAGCAATTGGATTTTCTAGTTCTTCGATGTTCGTTGCGTTGTGATGAGTTGCGTGGTTTGGATAACGTCAGTGAAATACTTGAGTGAAATCTTGAGGTGTTTGGATATTTATAATTACATTATTATGATCTTGTGGTGAATGGTGTGAAATGTTGCGATTTAGGAGCATGCTAGGCTTGGTGATGAATAATTGTGAAATAGGTAATTCCTGGATGAGTTGTGGTATAGAGTTAGTGTGCATATGAGTTCAGTATGTTCTTGGTATGTGGTGTTGATGTTAAAAAGATGGTATACTATTAAATGAGAAAATGCCTAGTACAGGGTATGGAAGTGTAAATCAATTTATGAATATGTCTGATGAATGGGATTTATGTTTAGTAGGTGGTGTAAATAATATGTACATGGTTTGTGTTATTTTCAGAAGTTTGTGCGACATTGGTAATTATAATTTACATGATTAAAAAGGTGGGTATGATATTCTAGAAATAGAACTATGCTTGGTGTGTCCTAATTGTTCTATAAGTTGTGTGTGGTATGATTTAAGATCCATTGGGATCTGTTTTAAATGCTAAAAACTAGTAGCATTGCGCTACTGGTATGGCACCGGGCGGCGAGAGCGAGCCGCCAAGCGGACGAAACACAAATCAGTGGCAGTGGCCACTATTGACGCTTGGCGCCTAGCGGTAGGGGGAGTTTCGCCAGGCGGTATGGTATAGCAGAGGTCCTAAAGGTGCAATGGTGCTTGGCGGCGTGGGCAGGTGTGCCAGGCGGTGGCGGCGAGTGGCGCCTGGCCGCGTTGTGGAGTCCGCCCGGCGGTGACGATGCAGTGATGTGTGATGCCCGTCAGGCGGTTTGAACCTAGTGTGTGCCTGGCGACGTGGGATGCGCGCCAAGCGGTTTTGGTTCAGTGATGGTGCGCGGGGAAAAGTTTCTACACAGCTTTAGGGGATGTTCATGATGCGATGCTTTGGCTGGGGACCCAGTTACGAGTGTAATCTTGTATTGGGGGTAACACGTGACCACTCTAGGTTGTAGCCTAGTGGTTTAGGAAGTCCAGTGGAGTGTGCGAGTTGTGGCTCGTACGGCGAGGTTTGGGTGATTGCCCTCTTCAGAGTGATTCTGATAGAGTTTTGGTAGTCTGGAACAGCTACAAACTTTATGTTTGTTTCGGGAAGCTCCACTTGGTGTCACGGTGAGATGTTGTGGCAAAGTTATTCCCACGTGTGGACTATCAGGTGGTGGCCTGTAGTCGGAGGGGCGAGTAGACACTCGTGCAGCAAAGATCGATCATCGTTCTCACCTAAAGGGTATAGAAATGATAGACGTCTAATGAAAGTATTGGAAATGGAGAAGTAAGGGAAGAGGGAGAAGAATACTAACCCGGGGTTTAAATGTTTGATGTTGTATTTCATATTTTATTGGTTGATTTTATTTAAATGAGCTCACCCTATCTGTGTATGTGTGGCGATGATCATGTAACTTGTTACATGGGAGCAGATGTTGATGCAGGTGAGCGGACATGTGCATAGAGACGGAGTGCGGATCTCTTGGGGATTTTCTCACTAGTTTATCGTATTTGGACTATGGTGTTATTGTAATAATTTTATAGATCATTTCAATTGTAATACAGTCTTAATGCGAAACATTTTATCTGTTTTTAGCGCGTTAAACGTAAGGTTTTAAATATTTCTCCCGTTTTGGGAAATTGATGATTAATAAATAAGGTTGTTTTATTGAGTTTTATTTTTGTTTTATTTTAATAAGTAATTTCCGGCTAGGACGTTACAATAGTCACTATATCATCATCATTCCCTCATTCCTAATACCAAGCACAAAATCTAAAACATTCTAATAGAGCATAAGGTCTAAACCATAGTTTAGTTAAAACATCAAAAGTAGAATATGAACATGAAAGTAGTTCTAAGGTTAACTGGTGTTAGCATTTGATGAGGAATGATGGTCACTAGAACTTTGTTGTTGCTACAATAATAAAAGTTAAAGAATAATTAATTATTTCTACAAATATATTGAATTTTTATAGTTAATCATGGGATATGATAAGAAAAACTTACTATAACATCAAGAAGTTCAGCAGGAACCATCATTGATGAATGCCTTAGCAGTTGAGAAAGAAGTGTAGCCATTGTTTTCATATTCCAATCCTTTGTCTCTATTTGATTTTTTAACTCTTGAACTTCAATCTTAAGTTCTTGAATACAACTAGTAGCAGTAGGAATGCCACCATATCATGGGTTGGATGAACCAAAAATTTGGGATCGACAAACTCTGTCTCCCACACCTTGTACTCGACTTGGATATTCTTTTCCAGGCACATGATCAAAGGAATCATTGGGTGAGATTTCCAAAGAAGTAGTTCCATGATTCTCTATCTCAACAATCTTCTCCTGTGTAATTAAAGTTACGTGATATAGATATAGCTTAAAAAAATGAACCGAACATACAAAAGATTAATCACTTACACAAACAATTTAAGCCTCTTCATTTATGTATGTCCCATCAGCTCTCATATAAGTATGAATATAGAAACTACCTCTCCTCACTGGTTGGCTAGTTTCCATCATCTATTTATAATAATCATATTTATATTTGTTAAGCATATCTAATTTACCAAAAAAAGAAAAAAAATAGACTGGATTTATTTTTAAATACTTACAATCTCTGCTCTTTTTCTTTTGAGTTTTTAGATCCACCAGTGTGATTAATCTTGAGTTTGGATATATTTTCAGCATTTCTTTCGAACATTTTCTACAAATACACATACACAAAGAATGAACTTTATAATCACGTGCAACCAAATTATAAATATTGAGTAAGAAAAGTACCTTTGTGTTTTCTTTCAATCTATAGTCTATGAAAGTTGTCACTCAATTTCTGGAATTGACAATTGTGGGTTATTTACATTTTCATCATAACTCTTTTTATCATCATAGTAAGTATAAAACAATTTTAGCCTATTCTCCTTCCATTTTTTGCCTATGTCTTTCATCATATATACTTTTGTTGTAGTTTCGTAGATTGGATCCCACCATAACTTAATATTTGTAAGTAACAATAAAAGTAACTCTTTATGACAATATATAAAAGTAACAATAAAATATGTACTATTTACCTTAATGACATTATTCCATGCTCGATTTTTGTAGTTGTTAAGCCCAAAATGCCAATTGTTAAAACATATGGGAAACATTTTAGAATTTGCTGCCAATCGACCTAAAACTCCTCGTAAAAGACCATCTACATTTGTGACACTTGGTTGGTTTCCATCAAAAGGTATCACAACTTTATCTCCCAATGGAAGGTCATAAATTTCTTTAACCATTAAACCACGTTCTTTTATCTCACCTTCATTAGTTATAAATAAGAAAAGAATTGTTAACAAATTATTATCAAACCTTTCAAGTAATGCATAAACAAATATTTAGATTAACAAATGCACATTATTTGACTTACTTCTCACTTGAATCATCCAATATTTTCTTTTTGATTTATTTCTATGCGGATGGGATGATAGTTCATCATGATGATCATTTAGAAATGACTCATCATTGGCTGAATCATGAGAATTTTGAGGTGTCTCCATATAAAGAAAGTAGAATATACCTATTTACCATAAAAGATAACTCATTAAAAGTACCATAGAAACATAATATGAAATATTGTCTTCTCATTCTTGATGAACCTGCAGCTGCACAAGTATATTAGAAAATATACCTTCACATTCTTCTATTCCTCATTGCCAAACTTGACTTACAAAATAATATATTTATGAATATCCATCCAAAAGCATTTGAGTTTAAAAATATGGATAGTAAAATTTAATCCAAGACAAACAAAAAATGAAATTATTATGACTTTAATTCAAGACTAGACACCTAATCAAATTCTACATTTACACCGGGCCATGACATATGAGTTTCAAAATTGTCATCTAAACAAAATGAGGCTAAATGTGGCTGCAAAGACTCGCTTTCACTCTCGACTTTAAGTGAACTGGGGTACACCATCCTTCATCTTTCTTATCTTCCACATAATACACAAGTTGAGCTTAAGAAGCTTGAATGTGTGTTCATCATCCTCCTTTTCACCCGTATGAATCAAATGAAAAAAGTGATTAATGTGAACCCCAATGCATCTTTTCTAATATATCTAGAATTTGTAGTGTTACTCCATTGGCATTTAAATAAATGCACCATGAATCAACCATAGTAATTTAATTCAATAATGTCAACTAGCTTCCCATAATATGGCACTAAGCCTTATATTGCCCTATTATCACTTGTACTTGCATAACTTTTAGTTCCAAAGCTACAAAAATACACCACTATTTTGAGTTTTCATCCCTTGCTCACGTTGCATTGTTAGAAATTTATACCCATTAATATTATATGTAGTAAACCTTTTGGCTTGTTGAAGTGGACATTGTGCAAGAGCACGAATATCATCAGAGTAAGCTTTAGGTTTATTGTTCATTATCTATTTGAAAAACAAAAACAAAAATCATTAGCAATTCATATTAACTATTTAAAAATGACAAAAATGATATTTCATTACTCGCATGACATTGAAACCACTCAACAATGCATCGATGAACTTCTTTTTCTATCACACTTGATAACTTTGTTCGATTTCTTAACCTCCTTTTCATAATAATTCTAAATTCCCTGTATATAAAATTATGTATATAACATTGAAACGACTCAACAATGCATCGATGAACTTCTTTTTCTATCACACCTGATAACCTTGTTTGATTTCTTAACCTCCTTTTCATAATAATTCTAAATTCCTTGTATATAAAATTATGTTAGTAATATATATAAATATTATTTACATTATAATGTGTGTGTACATATAAGTTGCTTAAGTAAGGCTTACTCAATGAAGTGTTGTACTTCTTAATTAACACATGTTGATGTGCTTCAAGCAATTCAATTGGAGTCAAAGTGAAATAAGATGAACCTCCAATAGGTTGCCTATATTGGGAAATAGAGTTGATGAAGACTCAATTGGAACATCATCAACATGAATTCCTCAGTTAAATCTTGTCTCGATTGCATTACCCAAGTACCTTGACCATAAAGTTAGTATCTCTTTAGAAGGCCAACCTTTAGCTATCGAGCCTTCAGGTTGTGCTTTATTATGCACATAAGACTTTAATTTCCCCAAAAATATACAACTTGGAATAATTTATTACATTTAGGAACTTCAAAAAAATAGAAAAATAAAGATTTGAACATGTTAAAGTTTAGAAATCGTAATACCTTTCTATCGAATACATCCATCTCTAAGGTACTGGCCCTTCAAATTTAGCTTCATCAACTAGATGCACCATTAGATGAACCATAATTGTGAAGAATGATGGAGGAAACAACATCTCCAAATGATACATTATAAGAATTTGTCTAGTTCATCATGGCTTAACACTGTAGCACATAGTAACTTAAAAAATTTGCATAAATCAACCAATATAGTTGCAACTTGGACAGAAAACACATTTATAATGGACAACGGCAACAACTGCTCCATTAAAATGTGACAATCATTGCTTTTCAACCCAAAAATCTTTCTTTGATCTACATCAACACATTTATAAATGTTGATTGAATATCCATCTGGCACCTTAACATTTTTCAATGTGTACAACAAAATGTCTATCTATTTTTTTTGTAGTGTAAACAAAGCTACAGGAACCTCTTTCCCATCATTTGGTGGCCAAAGTTCTCTTCTTATACCCATTGCTTGCAAGACTTTTCGATCCTCAACATGATCTTTTCTTTTGTCTTTGTCATTTACCAATGTGAAAATTATATTGTCACATACATTCTTTTCAATATGCATCACATTCAAGTTGTGTCACAATAAATTAAACTCCTAATATGGAACTTTAAAGAATATACTTTTCTTCTTCCATTGTTGTGTTTGATATGTAGTGGTGTTTTTTCCACAATTTCTCTTTCGTTTATCTAATAATTTCGGTTTCTTCCCAAATGTGATGTTTATATCTTGACTTGATCCAAAATTTCCATGCCAGATAATTATTTTGGGGGGTCCCTATCCTCAATGTTTCCATTAAACTAGATTCGGTTCCATCAAAATTTATGCCCTCGAGACAAAAATCGTCGATGGCCCATAAAACACCATTTATTACTAAATGGAAGCCGGAATGAAGTTGCATCAAAATTACAAGATGGACAAGCTAGGCCAGTATACGTAATTCATCCTGAAAGCATCCCAATACCAGGAAAGTCGCTAATGGTCCATAAAAGACATGCTCTCATCATGAATACTTCATTCTTTGAAGCATCATATGTTTCAACACCTTTTTCCCACAATTCTTTCAACTCTTATATAAGTGGCTGCATGTAGACATCAATGTCATTATCTAGCATTCACTTTCCATGAATTATGCTTGAGAGAATAAAGTTTGTTTGCTTCATACACATCCATGGAGGAGTGTTGTATGGAGTGATTACTAGTGGCCAAATACTATAACTAATGCTCAATGATCCAAAGGGATTAAAACTATCACTAGCTAAGGCCAATCGTACATTTTGAGGATGCAAAGCAAAATCAAGATATTTTAGATCAAAAGTCTTCCAAGCCTTTGAATCTCTAGGGTGCCTCATCAACCCATCATTGTTATTATGCTCAATGTGCCAAACCATACTCTTAACTATCTTTGAAGACATAAACATCCTTTTCAACCGTGGGATTAATGGAAAGTACCGTAAAACTTTTGCTGGCAATTTATTTTGTTGCTTCTCAATATCACTAGTAGTTTCATGCCCCTTTTGCTTCCATCTAGATCTCTTACATGTTTTGCATTCCTCTTTACCTTCATCCTCTCCCCAATATAACATACAATCGTTAGGACAAGCATGAATCTTAGCATAATGAAGGCTAAGCTTATTTAAGAGCCTCTTTGCGTTGTAATTAGATGAAGGACCATGTCCATTGCTTTGTTGCTAATTCGACAAAAAACTTTAATGTGATACAATTTCACCAAGAAAGACAATTTTGAAAACTTTTCACATCCATCGTAGAATGGTTGCTCCCCATCTTTAAGTAAATCAAGCAACTCTTGAGACATAATATTTCCTCCATGTTGTGATTCTAATACACCTCCTTCAACGTCATCTATATGTTCAAATGATGATGTAAATGACTCTTCATTGGTGTACATGTTGGACAATCCAAATGCATCATTTATCATTATTTGCATTGGATCTTCATATTCTGTATTTTTCATGCCATCTCCATTTACCAATACAAGCTCCCTCGATATTGGCTCTTCGTGACGACACCAAAATGTGTAACCTTAAGGAAAGGGTTTACAAAGCAAATGGTCATATACTTTTTCTCGAGTTCTCCACTTCCTAAAGCCACATTTACTACTGGCGCCATATTGAAAGACAAAATCCAAAAAGTTATTTAGTCCCACTAAATACTCTGGTGTATTACGTGGCAACTTAATCCAAGATTTATCCATCTCTAAATATAAACACATGTAATCATTAAGTGAATATAGAAATAAGAGATATAAGATGGTGCAAAACAATTTAAATTACTTATACAAAAAACTTTATGTCATACATTACCTCAATCTATAGGTTAGCATTGTATTCGTGTTCCAACGCACCTAGTAGAGCAAAACCTAGTATAATATAAACCATATAATTAGTTTTTTATAGGCAACAAAAAAGTCAAAATATTTTTGGCATCTACAATATTGTAGTGAGATATAGTATCTTTACTTATAAAATATCTTTATTTTCTTATTAAGAACAACAAATGTAGAGAAGAAAAATCTGAGAACAAAGCTATAATAATGGGGTTGATGTTATTCTTAAATTCAAACTTAACCTGGAATTAGTGCAAACCTATTCATGTTGCACTCAACTTTATAAGGTAATGAACAATAGAAAATGATTTTGATAAAGTTGCATTGCAACTTGTATTAAAAATTCAAATCCCTGGATAGAGGTAACTTGTTTGATTTGATGACTAAAGAAAATTCAAGCTTATTAAATGGGTTTTGTTTCACTAAACTAAACTTACTAGATATGGCAAGTAGCAGACAATTATTAGCAAATAATAAATATATTAGAAATCAAATAAATGCATTTGAGCTAGGAAAGACCATCCTCTTCATTTACACAATTAATGGATGGAAAAATGTACATTTGTAGGTTTTTGCCTACTAAAAGCCGTAGGAGAATGAAGGAGAGTTATAGAGATATAAAAGCTTCGCTCAAGGATATGATTTACAAGAGAAAGCACTAAACGCAGGTGAAACAAGTAATAATGACCTATTGGGTATACTTTTGGAATCCAATCAAAAGGAAATTCAAGAATATGGAATTAGAGACAATAAGAATGTTGGAATGAGTCTTGAAGATGTTGATTTTAACATAAGTTGTTGGTGTTATTATTATTTTAGAATATATATATATATATATATAGGCTATGGTAATTTCCCGTATCCAGAAATAAGTAGTTTTATTAGGAAGAATATTTTGTTGTATGAATCGTGAAAACACTAAAATCTTAAGAAATCAATACTTGAAGAATAACATAAGAAAATGAGTAGAAACCTTGGACATAATTCCCAATAGTAGCTGTTGATAATAAGGATCTAGGTTTTTTTTCGTATTGGGCAAATCACACTACATAATTATGAGAATAGGCAAGTTTTTAAAAAATTACCAATTAGGCAAATCGTGTTGGTATAGGACATTTTCTCATGAAGAAATTGTGAGGACCATATGTGTTTTTGGGTCAAAGGAAGAAATCATGAGGGGGGTTGGAAACATGTAAGAAGAAATCGTATGGGGCCAGTGTGTTTTCAGCTGAAATCGTTTAGGGGGTCACGTTTTCTAAGCTGTAATCGATTACTTTGCGATTTAATCAATTACAAAATGAATTGCAGTATTTCTAGGTTAAATGTAATCGATTACAAATATATTGTAATCGATTACAGTTGTAATTTTTTTTAAAAAAAAAGTTGATTAAATTTTAATTGGATACAAAGGCAATCATAATAATAATGTCGAATATGAAACTAAAAACAGGAGAGAAAGTAGAAAAAAACATTATAATTAATTAAAGTACTAATATAAGAAATAATAATGTCAATGTGAAGTACACGATGCATTAAACAAATTGGCACCGCACGTAAGCCATGTCTTCCTCAAGTTGACCAACCCGAGAATCCATACTGTCAAATCTTGAACCAACAAAAGCCTAAAGGTCGTAGATCTCGTGGATAATATCATTGAGCATAGTAGTAGATGAATCCAGGATAGGCTGAAGGAGTGGAGATGGTGTGCGCTCATCATGAATAGATTGACCTTACAGATCTCGTTTATGAACCCATTGATCATTTTGGTTTTTTACAAAACCAAAGGAATGAATTACTTTAGCACCAATTGTGGTTGTTCTCCAATTAACCTCCTCAAATGGTTCATCTTCAAGAGGAACATTAAACTTAATTAAAATGTCAGTAATGTGGTTTGCATATGGTAAATGAGCATTGTCTCTTAATGCCTTTTTCATCTGATATCTAACCACATGACCCCATTTAAGCTCCATTTCGGTCAACATTGCCCACATTAATATAATGTCTTCTTCCATAGCTTGGGCAAAGTCAGTTGTTCGGGGCAGCAAGCATCAACATATGATGTAGTGCCAGATACATGTTTCTACTGTCATTTGCCCTTCCTGTATTCTTCCTCCAATATTGACATTTTCATGACAAATCATTAATTTTGCATTGTGACTATAATAGTCATCTCTCCATTCCTCCCCATATTCACTCAAAACAAACACTTTGAGTCCCCAACATAGTTATACGATAAAACATATTTATATCCATTCTAATCGGTATATTATTAACTTCAGTAATAATAACCCCTTCAATAGTAATTTGCAAGTTGGAATAAAAGACACTAACTAATTCCGAATAATAACATTGACGATTAGACAAAAAGGTAATAATCCCAAATTATCCAGTATATAATAGAACTCAAAGTTTTGCTCGGCAATAAATTCATCAGGGTATCTTGGTTCAATTTTATCTCTGTTGGAAAATTTGGAAGAATACCTTTCATATTGTGCTACAGAAGAGAAGAGTCTTTGAAGTTGTGACGGGGTGATAATTTCATCAGGTTCATTGGTGGGGACGCCACGATGGCGGGCACCAGTTTGAGTCTTGCATTTTCTTGAAGATTCAACCATTTTTAGGGGGTTTTTCACGATTTTAATCGGTGGATTTTGTAGAGAATTGAAAATACGAAAGATTGCAATGAACGAGACGTGATTTGGTTAAGAAGCGAAGCAACAATGTTGAAAAAATGGTGCAGGGAGTGGGGGGCACGTGGAAGATGACCTATAATTGATTACAAGGTTTGTGTAATCAATTACAGGCGTCAATCTTTTTTGGAAAACCTATTGTTAATTGATTATAGGCACAATTTAATCGATTACAGTAAGTTGTAATCGATTAAATGAAGTTTTAATCGATTACGGTTACGTCATATTAAAGAAAATTAAGTTGTAATCGATCACAATATGTATGTAATCGATTACAGAAAGTATTTTTGCATCACAAACCTACTGTTAATCGATTACGAGGTCCATATAACGATTACATCATTACATTTTCTTTTCCAATGATTTTTACTCCATTAAAAGGGTCCCTTAATGAAATGCGTTTAAATTCATTAGTTAGATTGGCAAGTGTCGGATCCATAAAAAAAATTCAAGATATTCCACTAATTAAATAAAAATAAAATTATTAAGAACTTCCACATTACTTAAAATCAAAAGCAAAGAAAATAAGCAAAATCAATTAGGGTAACCATTTGTATTTTATTCTCCCACCCTTATGCACAAACCATCCAAAATTGATATCTTCGTATTCTTCGGCAGGTGTTGGTGGTCTGATATCTCTAGTTTGGATGAAAAGCTCGATATGCGAAGAAATACAGGGTTTCACAGATTGGTCTAGACTTTGTACGTGATTCCAACGACTGATCATCTGTGATACGTCAAAGTCACATTTGATTTTCACGGTGTCATGCACTAGTCGCCTGTTGCGTATTATTGTAGGACGACGATAGTCAATTTCTTTGACAATTCTATGGTCACCACACTCCACTAATTCAGTTATAGTTTGTAATAATTCATTGTAGGTGCAATCATGTTTGATGGAGAAGGTTTTTGTGGCATCCGAACCGAACTCAAGACCGAAACCATATGGACTCTCTGTGATACTAGCGCCCCTTAAAGGTCCACCATAGTAAATAATAGTTGGTGAAGTTGAGACGGAGTTTGAGGATGACGATGAGGTGTTTGTAGTTAAAAGAGAAAGAATTTCTTCAACTGATCTTGTAAACGTGACATACAACTCAATCATTGTGTTTAAAGGAAAAGAAGACATACATTGCAATATTTGAAAAACATCTTCATCCGTTTTCAATTCAAATGCGTCATACATAGTATGTCCTTCAAAAGTGACTGTGGGTCGTATGAAGTAGAGGTTTGTTTATGGATGTGTTTGAAAGGCATGGAATGGTTGCACAAGCTTTTTGTTTCAGCACGTTGTTTGTGTAGTTGTATGGAATGCAAAATATTTTAGGACTCTCACATATGAACTTTACCTCATCTTCACAGAGTTTCATTTCTCGATTTGTAAATAAGGTCATTATGTAAGAATTGGTGAAATCCTGAGACTTGGTGATGCCAAACATTTCAGTGGAGAAATTATCCATGTTTGTGTTGTGAATTAAGAAAGAAAAGGTAGAAGGAGATGGCAAGGAATGGTAATGTTGGAGACTTGAATATGTGCAATTGATAGAGTGTGAGGGGGTGGTATTTATAACCATAATGGTACTATTATTGAGTGAAAAGAAAAAAAAATTATTGATTGCTTTGCAAACGTACATATGAAGTGGTCAAATTTAAATAGTATAAAATCATAGTACAAGATGGTCCCACAATGAGAAAATTCTATTATACAATAACATTCTTTAGCGATGGCCGCATGTTCCACATGGTGGCCTTCGTGTGGGTCTTCGCGGTCGTCTCTTTGGTTGTGTGGGAGGAGGCGGTGACTCACTTTCGTCATTAGTTTCTTTCACTTCTACAGATCGAGAACCTTTATCCGAAGCATGAAATGGAATTTCCGGTCTGTAATATTGTTGTGAAGATGAAGGCCCTCGGTATGAAGATGGTGGAATCATTGATGATGTCTCAAACATTTGTGATGGACCACCCCCATAGCTCGGAAATTGTGGACCAGATGAACCACCATAAAACTGGGATGGACTCGTTCTAAAGGTAGACGACGGTGGGAAAAATCAATACGAAGTGGGGACCTGATGAGAAGATGATGGAGGTTGCATTATTTGATCCCAATTTCCATAACCCAGAGTCAGATTTTGTGAATGAAGGAGGCCAGAAAAGGGTCTATCCGTACGAAGCTGGTGATGTGAAGGTGGATTATGATATTGTTCAAGCATGTCATACTGATACAAGAACAATAATTAGTTGACTTTTTTGAAATTCAATAATACAAATTATAATTTATGAAATATCAAAAATAAAAAATTTTTACTTCATCATCGGATGATTAGGCAATAGGCGAAATGTAACGGATGGTATGATTGATGTACCATTGCATGTACGGAGAGTTATCACGCAGATGGCCACTCTTGCTGAAAGGTTCGCTTTGAACAACGGAATTATGACGATTATTACATAGTATTATATATCGATGATGATATTGCCTCCAATTAATGTCCACCCTTACTTGAAGATCAATTCTGTGAACCTCATCCAGGTTAATCGGGTCGGCTAGGATGCTCTGTTGCCAACCAAATTTTCTCACGACTCAATATACTTGGTGAAATTCCACAATTGCAAAACAGAACAGAGGAACCAATGCCTGACTTATTGGAAAAACATTTATGATGATCAAGCGACTAACCAAGGGTTGTCGATATGGTGTCCATAAGAACTACAAAAATTAAGGTTAATATTAAACATCAGGAAAAACAAAGCGAATTTGTACAACAAATTAGTGGAGCAATCGTGATAATGAACTTGTTTTGGTTGAATTTTATCAAATTTTTTCCTGAACTCGACCATAGTTGTTTGGTCATGGAAGATGGAACGTGTTTGTCGACACCACATTACGCTTAAGGGGAAGGCAAGGCCAACCACAATCTCGTCATCCTTGACTTGTTGTATTTATAGAGAAATACATGTGAATCTTTCTCACGCCCAACATTGCAGTAGTAACATGCATCCACCGATGTTGTCTTGTTGGAACTTAGTACCATGATCCAGTGCACGATACAAACAAGTCAACACTATTGATCCCCAACTAAAGTTTGAAACATTAGCTAAGTCTCTTAACAATGGAAAGTACATAAAATGCACGAGACTAGCTGATGTTTCTGCCATCAACATATTGCCAATTAGTATGAGGATGTGAGCGTGTGCATACTGTCCAATTGTTCCTAGGTTGGCGTCAGCTGGTAATTCCCAGAATCTGGTATTTAGCCACGACAACTTTATTCAGTTACCTGTTCCTAGAACTAGAACTGGTGATGGGTTCACCATCTATTGGCACCCCCAATTGGAGTGAAAATCCTCCAGGGTTACATTTGTTTCGTCTAGTGGCATGTGAAAGATGTGACTTTCAATCCTCCACCTTTCACAAAGTGATATTACCATGAGGTGATTAATCTCCATATTATCCACCTTCAAAACGTGGCCAAAACCAGCTTGATCAATTAACATTCTGACCCTAGATTCAATCAGATCAATATATTTCAAAATCCAAATTGAATGGCGTCTTGGCCGGAGTACTCTCTCGTTTCCTTCCCAGATCTGGTTTGTGATGTCATTTTCTTGATGACGCAACACTGACATGTTTGTTGGAAGGTTGTTGATTTCAACTATAATGAACTACGTAAAAACCAAAATAAAACCATTAACAACACACTTCATCAACTAAGGGCAAAATATAATTATTTTTTTCCTTACGCTAATAGTAGTAGTTGCAACTTGAAATATAACTTGGAGTATGAGAAAGATTCTATGTTTGGTTGCCCATGGTGCAAAGTGTATGCTTATTTATGCATGTTTTAGAACAACTATTTATACCCCATGATACATTATAATATATTTGGACCCACCACCAATCAATGATAAAGCTGCCTTTTCATTTTTCTGTCACATAAGTCAAGCTTTTGCATAACTTCATCTCTCTCATAGGCACCTATTTCTCAACCACGCATGCATATATTTCCAGCTGGCAAATTGCTTTAAACACACCTTGCAAATTCAATGAATAATAGAGGTATGAGAATCTCTGCAATGGAACTCATTGGTGTAGTGCATGAATAGTCATAGGTAGAGATTCCTTCATTATTTTCAAACTGTCAGGGAACATGAATGCATAATGTGCAAGGTGTGAAAGGTGAATAGTATTATGGCAAGAGAAAACGTGAAAGAAGAAAGGTGCAGGGGTGGGTATGGAAAACGTGGGGTGGGGCATGTTTTAAAAGAAGAAAACATGAGGGGGGTCACGTTTTTTAGAGAAAATGTCAAGGGGTCACGTTTTCTATTTGAAAACGTGTGGAAGCCCTACGTTTTTTAGAGAAAACGTCTTGGGGGCACGTTTTTATAGTTTTTTGTTTTTTTTTCTTTGTGCACCTCCCATTCGTCTATTTTGGTTTTGGGTCCTCATATTCCTTTGTTATTAATGCTATGTGAACTTGCTTTTAACTGCTTCTATATTGAAACACATCACCATTTGTTCTTCTACTAAATTTTCTCTACATACACGACTCACTTGACATCTCTTATCTCTTACAACTCATTTTCATATCAACATTAACATAATGAGTTCATGGAATTATGGAGGATCTTCTTCGTCTAATCCAATCGAAGATGAATCTATCATTTCAAACATCATGGACGAGTTTACTTCTGATGATATTTATGAAGACAATCCAGACGATCAAAAAATTGTTCCGGTCCCTACTATGGATTACAATCCAAATGAGGAAGTCGAATTGTGGGAACGGATGCACTTCGATTCAAAGGAGGCACAATGTCTTCAATAAAACATTATCATATCTCCAATGGATACAACTTCAATGTTTTGGAATCGAAACTCCATGTTTACGTTGCACGATGCCTCCATTACAACAATGGATGTCAATGGCATTTGAGGGCTAGTTATAGTAAAATCAGACATCATTAGGAAATCAAGTCCATTGACGGTTAACATACATGTTTCTCTACATTAATTTCACAAGATCACAACAATCTGGATTCAACTCAAATTGCTTCCATTGTTTTTCATTTGGTCCGAACAAACCCAAGCATTCGCATCAAAAGCTTGGTCGCAGACATAAAAAGTCGCTATGGATATACTGTGACATATAGAAAAGCATGGATAGCGAAAGAAAAAACAATTACGATGAAGTATGGCGACTTGGACCAATCTTATAATGAAGTTCCCAGATGGTTACAAGCTACCCAACACACTAATCCTGGGACAATTTTCCAACTTTCTGGTCCTCTAGTTAATGTTGATGGTGAGGATGTGACATCTACATACATTATGGAATGTTGCTTCTGAGCATTTGGACCATGCATTGAAGGTTTTAAGTATTGTAAACCTATGGTTCAAGTTGATGAAACATTTTTAATAGGCAGATATCATGTCACCTTGCTAACTGCAATTGCTTAGGATGGAAATAGAAACATATTTCCTTTTGCATTTGCAATAGTAGAAGGTGAGACAAAAGAGACATTGATTTGATTTTTTCAACTACTACGAGAGCATGTAACTCCTTAACCAAATCTATGCCTAATTACTAATAGAGGCAAGGGCATTTTGTCAGCCCTACGCTCGGAAGAAGTTGATTGAGAATCAGACAATCTTCATTCTGTCTACTACATACGTCATCTAGCTTCCAACTTCAACAACAAGTTCAAAAATACGGATCTGAAGAAAGATTTCCTTAACTTGGGTACTACATTTTCCTAACCTTACATTCCATATGTAGAAAATTTTTCCTTCAAACTAAATATTATTTCATTTAATTTTATATTTCTTTTTTAGAACTTGCGAAGTTAAACAACCTACAGTGCAAGCAAAACAGTTAGCTATGAGGTCCCAATTCCCGCAAGCAATAGCTTTGAATTGATAAAATTCCCTTACACAAGTGGTCTTAGGCCTATGATGGGGGCCGAAGGTACACCCACATGACAACAAACTTGGCGGAGTGCATGAACTATGTGCTTAAAGGGGATTGATCATTACCTATATGTGCACTATTGAAAATAACATTTCAAAACATAAATGCGTGCTTTGTTAAACGTGGCCTGAAGGCAGACTCTATGTTAAGAGCAGGTCATCAATATCCAGAAGATGTCACTGCCTTGCTCCAACAAAATCACCATAAATCCACATATTGTCATGTTCAACGCTACGATCGAGATAATTCTGAATTCGAGGTGCAAGAGATATCGACCCCTCATCAATATCATCCAAAACCAATCTCATTCACTATCATATTAAATTATTGGTGGTGTGATTGTGGTCACTTCCAAGCTAGTCGGCTACCGTGTCATCACATCATAGTTGTTTGTTCTTTTGCTAATTGCCACTTATAAATTTTATCGATCCAGTTTACAGTCTTAATTACATAAATAAGGCTTATCAAGTCCAATTCCACCTACTACCAAATGAGGACTATTAGTCAACATATACAAGTCCTAATTTCATTCTAGACCCACAAACTTGGCGCAAGGGTTCCGAACAACCAACAACAACAAGGATCCATAATGAAATGGATCAACTGATTATGGATAAACCAAAAAAATGTTCTTATGGTCGCATTGAGGGTCATCATAGGGCCAATGACCATTTCGCCAATAATTTGTTCATTTTTAATTTCAATAAATTTACTTTTCAATGTTCTATTCTTCTTTCTTGAATGTCAAAATTAACACAAATTTTATGACATTACCATATCTTATGCGTTCATCCACTATAATTTCATATACTTTATTCTCTGATGGATTACAAAAATCTATAAAAACAATTAAAATTATTATGATTGCCTTTGTATCGAATTAAAATTTAATGAACTTTTTTTAAAGAAATTATGACTGTAATCGATTACAATATATTTGAATCGATTACATTTAACCCAGAAATACTACAACTCATTCTGTAATCAATTACATCGTAAAGTAATCGATTACAACTTAGAAATTGTGCCCTCCCAAAACAATTTTAGCTGAAAACGTGTTGGCCCCACACAATTTTTTCTTACATGTCGCCAACCCTCCCCCCCCCCCTCCATGATTTTTGTCTTTGACCCAAAAACGCACAGGGGTCTTACGATTTCTTCATGAGAAAACGTCTTGTGCCAACACGATTTGCCTAAATTGGTAATTTTAAAAAAAATTGCCTATTCTCGTAATTATCCGGTGTAATTTGCCTAATACGAAAAAAACCCCGTATCTAGTTCAAGTCTAGGCTCAAAGCAAAAGTTAGTAACATGCATAGAAATTTAACAATACTTTTTCAATTGCATTAACTCTCGAATCTTTGTTCTTTGTTTCATGACTGTGGGATGGAGCTATTATTAATTAGAGTAAAAAAAAAGAGAAAACCTATTATACCTCTATTTTTGAAACTAAATGTTTTCCCTACTTTTTAAGGAAGACACAACAAACATTTTTTTAAATCCATAATCCTTGTATACTTTATAACTTAACATATCTAGCAATTTCATAAATAGGCATAATCTAAAATAAAATAAAAAAAAGCATAAAACCATGAATCAACTTTAATCAACAACTGATTATCACCTGAATACAAAATTTCAAGGGAGAAAACACTTACGATAAGGATTTTCACGAGGAAATGAGTGGAGATGATGGCTCTAACAGAAGAGAAAATGATTTGAACTGTAAGAAGAGATGATGATTTGTGCATGGAGAGATGAGCGGAGAGATGATGGCTTTGTAGCATTGTCATTGTGGTTCGGTGAGAAGCTCATGCACAGAAAACTCAATAAGAAGGAAGCATCTCACTTGTTTGCGAAGAGAGTGCATTATTGAAGGGTGTTAGGAATCCAAGTGTGATTCTAAGTCCCACATTGGCTAGAATAGTGAGATGTGGTTCTCTATTTTACTATATAAGAGACTCTATGTAAAGCTTTAAGATACACCAAAAATACAAATACTTTCTAGTGTAGTCGTGGACGTAGGCATACACATTGTACGCCGAACCACGTTAAATTCTCTGTGTCTATTTTTCTCTCCTTTATTCTTTCCTTTATTGCCTTGTTCCTAACAATTGGTATCAAGAGCCATTTTTCTTAGTATGCTCTGTGGTTGCAGCATTGTCTGATCTTTCACATCAGAAAAGATTTGGTTTCTATTTTTTCTTCTTGGGGATCTCAGTTTAGAGAAGTAGTGGGAGCTTTGGTCAAAAGCCGCAGCAGGAGCTTTGGTCAAAAGCCGCATCAAGAGCTTTGGTCAAATGCAGCAGGAGCTTTGGTCAAAAGCCGCAGCAGGAGCTTTAGTCAAAAGCAGCAGGAGCTTTCGTCAAAGCAGCAAGAGCAATGACATTGGAAGAAGGGAAGGTGAGGATTGAGAAGTTTGATGACAGTGACTTCGGGTTCTGGAAGTTTGAGATAAAATAAAATATTTATGTAAACAAATAAAAAAATAGAAATAAACTTGTCAGTTTTGAGATGACCACAAATAAATATTTATGTAAATTTAACTTTTTTTAATAAAATAAAGTTAGTTTTGATAACAGCTTGAAAATGATTGATGCTATTAAATATTTTTTTTTTCGTGTTAGGATTAAAACGTGTGCCAGAGGGGATGCTTTCCAACCTTTTTGTCGGTAAGAATTACTGGTCCAATTGTGCGTTGGTGAACTATGGAGTAAAGCAATTTATATACTTAAGTTGGTTTCACTCTTTTTTTTTTTTAAATTAATTGTCGGCCTTTGGTTTTTTCTAAATTTTCTTGGTGGCTATTGCTTTCCAATAGTTTATTATTGTTATGCATTGGATTCTAAGTTTCATGTCATTGTTAAATAATCCTACCTCTTTATATCGTTTTATAGAAGAAGTAGAGAAGTAACCTGATTAATAGTGATAAAAACAATTTAGTAGGTCGTCTTAATTTTAACTAATAATACCACTAATTTATAAATATTTTAAAAAAATAAATCATAGTATTAAATGGTTTGAGTGGTGATTATATTCACATTGTAATTCGATGAACATACGCAACTTGAAATTCTTGAAACAAAAAGGGTCAGGACTCGAACTTGATGCCTTGTAAGTTATCAGTGAACATAAATCTGCATGCTTTAATGTCAATTATCATTTACTAATATCATAAAAACTTGTGGACCACCTTTGCAATTTTGTCTTAGTTTCACCTTGATTTTAAGCAATGCCATTGATTTTGCTTACGATTTAATATATAGGCTTATGCTGAACTTCTCGACGAAGAAGGCATGGAAATCCCTGGATGGTTTTCTTTTATTGCAAGGATGAAAAAGATGTGGTTAGTGGTGATTTTATCTTTGAATGTGCTTCAATAGCTAGCTGATTCATGCAGACAAATTGTTGTTGCAATTGGATTCAGGACCGACACTGTCGCTTTTGGTTTTTAAGAAAAAAAGTTTCAATTTTTTTTTACTATTAATATTTTTTATTAAATTAATTATAATATTTAAAGATCTAACTTTTTTAAATAAAATAAAGTTTGAAAAATAAATTTTAAATAGAAGATCTTTTTTTTTTTAATTTATTTTATACTTTTCAAACTTTTGAGTCTCCCTGATCGCAGATTGGAGTTAAGTGTACTGCTTCCAAATTTATTCATGGTTTGATTTCATCTATCAAGAAGGTGCGTCATCTTTACTTGTAAATGTGAATTTGAAGTTCTTAATCTGAGCATTGTTGGCTATAACTTTTTTTATCCTTGGTTCTTCATATGATCTTAACTTGCAAATTCGGAATTCGAATGCTTTCCAGAGCTTCCACTCTCCATTAAGTTCAGCGATCAAATTAGTACCGACGTAAAATGCCCTGCAGTGGTTTAGTTAATCTCTGTAAGAGAATGGAAAAGAAAATTTTGCAAGCACTCACTTGTCATGGGGAATTCTGTAACGTCCCATTTTAATAAATAGATTTAATTAAATGACACGTCACACAAACAATATTTCGAATAAAGGTTTGGAGTATAACTCACTCCTTAAGAATATCAAAGAGTTTTAAAAGAAAATCATAAGACACATCACGATAATATGCACAGGATACATAATCCAACCGTAATACAATTAAGATTGAAAACAAGTTAATACATAGGCTATAGTCCTAAGAGAAAATCCACTAAGCGGGAACCAGCCCTGGCGGACTAAGCTGCAAAGTCACCATTTCCCTGTTGATTGCGAGAACCTCTCGCATCTGCTCACATCAATAAATTGATGATCATCGCAAAAGGAGAAGAACCGCATACAAGGCAACCAACAAGCAAACAGAGTAAGCTAGAGTAGAAAAAAGTTTATCATATAGTCACATGCTATTACACAATCCAAGCAGTCTATATCATCCAAAACATGTTATGACTTCTCAAACAATACATTAGACTCAGATTTGACTCATCCGGATACATATAATCTAGTTGGATTCAACAGATGCTTGCACTTGTGGGGGATTATCCTGCTCACCCCCGAGCTAAGTGTTACAAGTGTTACAAGTGTTACAATGTCTCAATCCCCCCCACAAGGTTAGCCTTTAATGAGTTTTAGGCCTCCTGCTACTCTCACCACAAGAGTCAGTCCGCTCTATGTGAGACTAACTGACTCCATAGAGTGTCAGGATGCAACCTTACCTTGAATCCTTACCAAGTTATATAGATGGGGCACCACCATGAACTCCCACTAACAGGGGTCATGGAATTACATCCCGACCACTAAAGCACCACCATGGGGTCTCACCTAGAGGCTCATGGGATTACGTACTGACCATAGACCAATGATACTCCATCAATCAAGTAATATTTATCATGCACATAAATCTCATGTCAACCTCTATAACCAATCCTCATTCCCATCACATGTGGAGTCCATACCAATTCATCCTTCCCAAACCATGAATATAGAATTTCATCTCATACCAATACCATGCCACTTTAATTACCAACCATCTTATACATGCTACATGCCAAGGTCATGTTAAACTTATATCACAGACCATAAATCATTCTACTCATACCCATTCACCCAATTCATGCTTTTAAAAGTAATTGAATCAATCCACAAGTTAAAGTTAAAGTAAGGAATTAAAATTCTGCAGCAATTCTCGCTTAAGCTAAACTGGTCTCGCTTAAGCTAGAATGGTCTCGCTTAAGCTAGAAATTTTCGCTTAAGCTAGACTGATCTCACTTAAGCTAAAATCTCTCGCTTAAGCTAAACTGACAACTTTTCACTGGTTTTAACATGTAAGAACACAAAATCCTTAACAACAAAAACTAAAGAAAACACAAACACGTTGCATAAAATGTTGGCATCATATTTTCATGCTTTAAAAGAGTAAACAAATCAATCATGGGAGCATACAAGTATTTAAACAACTTTGTTGTCAATCTCGCTCAGGCTAAGGAGCGCTCGCTCAGGCAATAGGGGTCTCTCGCTCAAGCAAAAAGCTTTCGCTTAAGCGAGATTGAAAACAGAGAGCACTTCGAGTTCTCACTTAAGCTAGCCCATCTCGCTCAAGCGAGAGGCCTTCACTCAGGCGAGCACTCGAAACCAAAGGGAGGCGAGTTACTGCCATTCTCGCTTAGGCGAGAGCTCCTCGCTTAGGCGAGAGCTTCTCGTTTGGGCAAAAAACAGCTCGCTTAGGCAAGCATAGCAGATCTCACCTGCTCTCACGCATGCCAAGCCAAAAATCCATCCATAAACAATACACAAATTATTTTCACACCATCAAAAGCACATCAAATCATCAAGAGCACCCAACAGAACCAAAACAAGCACATTATTTATAAAAGCATAAAAAAAATTCTAGCTTCCCTTACTTGGAAAGAGTTAGCCAAAAGACTCGTATACCCAAACAGTGAGCACCACAACTCTGAGAACAACTTACTAAGCTGGAAAAAAATGGTAGAACATAGGAAAACAAGGTTACCAAGAGGGACCCTTGCTGGAACCAAGACAACAATGTTAGAAAAAAAGGAAGTACGAGATGAGGGATAACTTACGTGAAGAAGGAATGAGTTCGAACTAGCTTGACCAGGGTGGTACCGAGCCCTAACAGAGTTTCTGTGGAGAGGAAAGGTAGGAGTGAGAGCACTGATTTTGGCAAGTGAGTGCAGAATGAAGGACCTTGGCTACTTTAGGGGCGTTGGCACCCTATGGGTCAGCCTTTAGACCCAACTGATTAGGGTGGGCCTTTAAAAAGAAGGGCAGAAAATAAAGTCAGTCTTACAAATTGGAGGCTATGGGGAGCCAAAAAGGATATAACTAATCATAGTACATGCAGCTAACAGATAAATAATCTCTTCCCATGATTATGATCTCATTAATCAGTATGGCCTAAGAAAGACAAATTATATGGAAGAGGTTGTTAATTTCTTTTCTCTTATACTCCAAACTGGGCTGACATTTTCTGGTTACCAATTACTGTTGTTTCACTTTCATTTAGGAGCAATAGCATGATTCAATATTACTAGAATTTTCGCCATGATTCTAGGACTTGAATAAATCACAAGTTTTACGCATCATAATTTCTTTAAATTCTTCAATGTTAGATATTTAACTAGAAATATCCTCACGGGACCTGTACCTACATGGGAAGAGAAAGAAAAAAAAAAATGGGTAAGTTTTATTTCTATTTTTTTTTTTTTTTATGTTATGATTCTTTAAATTAAATGGTTAATGAGTTCTGAAGGGAAAGAGATTTTATAAGCATATCATTTGGTGTCTTTTATCTTCAATTCTGTTTTCTATGTGAAAAGTCAAGTCTTGGTTGTATGGGTTCTATTTGTATCAGTCCTTGATCACTACCTATGCAGTTGTGATTATTGCACTCTTTTTGGTTTATTCCATTATGTTTCATACTCAAAATTATGTCATAACCCTTAATGTGTTAAGAGCTTATTTACCTGAAGGCACCTTTGAGTTACTGTACTAATTGCAATAGATTTTTTTTTGTACTTCGCAGTTTCATGAAGCCTATTTGTTTTGCATGATTTTTTGAATCAAATTTTATAATGCGAACCATAGATCTTTCATGCAATAACTAATTAAAACTTGATTTTCTATAATAATGCAATAGAAAATTTTTGGAATCAGTCTAATAATTAATAAATACTTTTTGGAATTTAAATTTTTTTAAAAATATACCAAATATTTTTTTATAGTTTTTAATTGTTAAAATATTATGTATTTTGTGGTGATTTTAACTGTCAAAATATGATAGAAAAAATCAAATTAGACCACATTTTGTAGTGATTTTTAACCACTATTCACTAAAGAATTCAAGTAAATAGCATCGGCCAAAATCCGATACCAATAGTCCAAAGTCGACACAAATTTATATCTATTGTCGGTCTAGCCTCGGAAAGCCAACCACGAAAAAACCATGGAGGCTAATTTATATGTGTCGTCCAACACACGCAAATTGCAGTGTAGTAACGTCGTCTTGGTGACACAAACAAGTATAGTTAAATGAATAAAAAATGTAAAGTATAAAGCTTTAGCGTTGGCCAGGGGACACTACATACTAAAACTAGCGTGAGCCATATGACAATAATAGAAAATAATAATTTAAAATGCTCGTTTAATGTGTGAGCTACTCGACGTTTTATATTAAATGATGTGTGGGCTAGTTGATGCTAATAGCAAATAATAATTAAAAATGCTTGTTGAATGCATGGGCTAGAGGACGTTTAAAATTTTTAAATTATTAAATAGTGCATGGGTTTGCTGATGCATATATTGAGGGTTGGACGACACTATTACAGTTACCCATGACAAGTTCGATTTCTTTTGCTCTCAACCCAAATTTTATCTACAAGCATGTTCACAATTGCATAATCAATATAATCTCAATTATCCATCTAGAAGCCATTCCAATTAGAATCAATAGTTAATTAAACTACATTCATCCTTTATTGAGTCATAGATATCAAATTACAAAACACATAAGTTTATAAAACCTAGGCAGGTGGATAACGTACCAAAGTGTACAAAGTTCAAGTCATAATTTGTTTAAAGTGTTCACCATAAAAATAAGCCTACTAACTAAAACTGGAAAATGAATTTGAGGAAGTTGAAGTCATGGTCACTCAACTCTACAAAAAGTCCATTGAAATAGTACATGTGAAATGAAAAATCAATATGTAAGACATAAATATATAAAACATACAAATAATGTACACCCTATAACACTACTTGATTCTTATATTATATGGGATTTCTCTTGCAAATTTGTTAAGAAAATTTGCAAGAAAAGACTTTTTTCTGTCATTTTTTATAATATTATTTCTTACAAAATTTGTTGCGAAAAGTGTTTTATATAAAATATTTTGCAAAAAAATTGGTAGCAATTTCTTGCAAAATTATTTTCACAACAAAATTTGTAAGTATTTCCTACGAAAAAAATTTCAAAACAAAATTTACAAGAAATATGAGTTTTTTTAGTAGTGTAATTAAGCAATACAAGTTGTAGAAAAGGATATAAAAAAAATTTAACTTTAACAAAGTTGTGATACACATCAAATATTGAAATTTAACTAGGACAAAGTTATAGTAAAATTTACCTCATCAAGTCCATGTTCAAGGGATGGGTTGATCATCCAATAAGGGATCATAATGTGGATGCATGTTACTAGTACTTATTGAAGTGTTTGGACTCTATCTTTCTAACACTAAGGCTAATTGTCGCTTCATCAACTTTATTTCTTCTTCCATCATAGCACATTTCTTATTTGTTTCAACCAAGCCCTCAGATGTTGTACCAGCTTTCTCATCAGCTGTAGTAGATTTTTGGGTGACTTGTCTTACTCACTATAAGAAATCTATAATTTACGGACGACATATTACTAACAGAATATAAGTCGTCTGCAATTTCAAATTATCGACAGATTCAATTTGTCGGTAAATTCACATAAATAATTTAAAAAAATTTAAGATTCATTCATCACTTTCTCCCAACCTTTCTCTCTCTCGTGACCCCTTCTCCCCCAAATCATGTGACGTATCTCGCTGTTGCCACCACGGCTGCCTTGCCACTTCCTTATACATTGCCTTACCATTGTCGATCGTCGTCGTGAGGCTGCCTTCTTCTAGTAACGCTCACGGGCTCGTGACATTGCATGCCCATCATGATAACGATAGAGAAGCAATGTAAGGGCGATTTTGGTTTGAATAGATCTTGTACCAATCCAACATTTTAATTCATTGTTAAGATTCATTTTGTTGTTGAAAGTTGCCTCCGTTTCTTTTGGGCGAGAGGGAATTTGTGGCCTACATAAGGCATCTGCATGAGTTGAGGGGGGCTTGTTGTTGAGGGAGGCTAGTTGTGTTTGCTGCCACCCCGACTGTCGAGGCGCTTCGACCGTAAGGGGAACGTAATACCTTTGGTGCTTTAGTACTACTGGGTTGGTATCGAGGTAAATGGGTTTTAACAACATTGTTCAAGTGTATTTAGCAGTACTTTAATTTTCTTTCCTACTACTATCATTTTTGCATATGAATTGAATTTGATAGAGTATTGTGATTTGAACCATACTTTTGTCCAGAGAACTTGTCTTATACATGGTGGTTGTCTATGTGCTAGGTGAAAAATGGCAAGTGCATCGATCGCACATAGAAAGTAATAAATATGTCGTTCTCTCCACAGGGACTTGTGCAACACATAACAAATCTTACAATTCACAACTCAAATAGACAACAAAGCTCACAAAAGCACAAAGAAACTCTTTTGGTATTTTATCAAAAAGTTTGTGTGCAACAGAAATTTATCATAGATTATATACAATTGTTGTAAGACCCGAGAAATTTAAATAATTAATTAAATAATTATTTAATAAATGCAGGTAGTAGGAGCCTTTAAGGCATTTAATGCAGATTGTTATGATGTGGAAAAGTACTGGCTCAAGTGGTTGAGAGTACTTAATTATGTGAGAGGACTTGGGAGTCCTATGTGTGCCAAATTGTGTGTTACTTAATTATTATTTTTTTTAATAATATGCTAGAGCATGTTGAGTGATAATATAATCATAAAATTATATTAATCATCTCGAAACATGAATTGGTTGAATTATTGTGTATTGAATTGGCATTGGCATGGTTATGGGTTCAAACCTTGGTGAACCCAAATTAAACTCTCTTTTTGCCAAAATTTCCTTTAGCTTGAAGGTGAAAGGCCATGGAAACCCTAGAAGGCTAAGGAGAAACCAAGGCCAAAAACAAACTATAATGAACCATTGAATGGTAATTAACATTACCATTAAGCCTCATTTTCGTTTTTGGTCATTAACCTAGCATTAAGGCACCATTAAAAGGCCAATTTTAGGTTAGATGAAGGGTTTTGCAAGGCTATCATTGTGCTTAGAAAATAGGGTACGAAAATTAAGAGTTTTGTGAGGATTAAGTGAGGAAAGGAGCTGCATTGAGAGAGTCAAAGGAAGATCATTGTTGATCAAAGGGGAACTCACAACAATTCCAAATAAGCTAAGGAAATCAGGTTAGGGGAGCTGAACCCGTTTCCTTACCTGTACCATTTATTTGTATGAAAAACATGTTAATTGGATGTATAAATACTATTGCAATTTATAAATTTTGGGTTTCTAGAATTTTTCCAGAAACCGCCTGGTGGGTGATGAATTCCCACCAGGCGACTTATCAACACTATGTTAATTATGGGTTCCAAAGATGGAACCGCCTGGCGGCACTAATTGGCCCGCCAGACGACGCGTGTGTACAACCCAATTTTGGATTTTCCCTGATGAAAGGCTTGGCGGCAGTGGTTGAGCCGTCAGGCGATGCGAGCTCCTTGGCTCGATTATGGGTATTTTTGTGTTGTGGGAAAATTCTGGTAGGAGCGAAATCAAGTCCTACCTGTTTGTTGATGAATTGACGTCATACGTGGATAAAATCACTTGTGCTGGGAGAATTAAGTTGGAAGAAAACATATGAACATGGCTAGGGTTTAGGCAATTGGGAATTTCACAACATTGGAAAGTAATTTGTGAAGTGCATTGGTTCAATGTAGGTTTAAAAGTTAACTTGAATATTTAAGAGCATGAGATGAAGGTTGGCCAATTGAATTATGGTAGTTAATGAAGGAACGCACTCTGGGTAATATGGGAAAGTTAAGGATTGGATTCGCGCAATGTAGGAGGAAGTTCTGGAAATTCTAGAACTGATACGCCGCCTGGCGGGGCATATCATGCCACCAGACAGTAGGCGCAAAATAGTGAGAGTGAACCTGAGCTTGGTAGCGAGAGTGAAATTGCATAATAGGGTCAGTCCTGGTACGCAAAAATAAGACTGAAAACTATTGGATATGGTATTAAAGAGGGTGGTTTATGTATGAGTTAAACTTGAAAAAAAATAGGAATGACTTAGTTATGTTAAATGAATTAATTATAATGGTATTGTGGGTGAGGTGTAGAATATCACAGTGTTTGGCAGGGGTTCCCATAAGCGCAATCAACCAAGTTGAGAGTTGATTTAAGGTATTTGGATTAATTGAAGTTTAGTTAAACATATAGTGTGTTAATGATAATGTAGGAGAAATATAGTTGTGGTGTTGTCAGAGATGAGGTATTGAGGATCCAGGTTATAAATGATAAGTGTGAAGGATTGGGATTGTATTAAGAACATATTTAGAGAATGACCTCACATGGAAGGTGCTATGACGGCTGGAAATGTTGTAGGAATCCATGCATTTATTACGGACATCTTGGAATGGGGCAAGTGATAGTGGACTGTGCAAAAGTGCCTGGACGAGAGCGAAAACCAGTACTGCGCAAGTACTGGTGTGGTGCTTGGCGGTGGTGATTGAACTGCCAGGCGACAGCAGAAAAACAGTGGCTCTGGATCAAAGTGGCGCATGACGGTGAGAAGGATTCTGCCAGGCAAAGTTTGCATGTCAGTGGGTTCTTAATGTGGATGCGCCTGGCGGTGTGTGTCCCCCGCCAGGCGGTCTTGAAGCGGCAACGCCTGTCGGTATGTGTCCCTCGTCAGGCGATTTTGCTTCAGTAGATTGGTGTTATGCTTGCTATGATGTGTGTGATCTACAAGGCTTATAGGATATCTTAAAGGTCGGCTTGTTGGTGTTCCTTGAGTTCATCTTGGAACGTATCCCTTCAGTTGAGCTCGGGATAGGGGTTAAGCACGTGGCATTCCTCAAGTTGAGCTCGGAATGGCATCCCTCGAGTTGAGCTCGGGATGGCGGACGAACACGGGGAACCCTTGAGTTGAGCTCGGGTTGGCGAGTGTTTCTGGTGTGAGTGTGCTAGTTGTGGCCAGTACGGATGGGTCCATATAGATTGCCCTCCTTTGTAGTTAGCTGACGAGTTTGGTAATCTTGGGATGTTACGAACTATGTTCGTATTTGGGAACTCCACCTGGTGTTACGGTGTATGATCCGTAGCAATGGTTTCCAACACGTGCTCTATCGGTTGTGGCCGATAGGTATGGCAGCAAGACACCTTGGGGTACTCACTAGAAGACGTAGAACATGATTGACATGGTTGTGGCCATGTGGTGTGGAATCCAGGGAAGGGATTCCTTTGGTGTGTTTGTTTGATATATATAAATGCGTTTATATTTATATGTTTATTCTGTTAACTCACCCTATCTGCTTGTATTTGGCGATGATCGTATACGCGGTATACGTGAGCAGATGGTGTTGTAGGTGGATCTGGTGAGGCGTAGAGTCGGAGTGGGGCTAGTCTTGGGGAAATTTTCTCAAAGTTTTTACATTGTCTTTATGATTTCAAATCGGTTGTAATTATTAATATCACTTGATTATTTGATATTGGTAATAATAATTATATTCAAGGATTTTGGAATTATTATTGAAGTAAATAAAGTTTTGAAATTTCCCGTGTTTTTGGAAAATGGATTTATAATTAATGAGATTTTATTTTATTTTTATTTTATTTTATTATTTAAACCCGTAATATCCTGACAGGATGTTACAATTGTCAAGACTAGATTTCATTCACTTTATTCTCATGCATTCACAAACATTTCAATTCCAATTTCATGTTAAATTCAACTCACAAGAATACTCAAATCCTATTCCTAGTGACTTTGAGTCTATGAAAACTCATCAAGTTCCAATTCCTTGAATCCTCAACATGTGAAATTATGCATTAAGATCAAGAGTCTTAAGATAACTAATGAATCATGTTTTATCCCTAGATACAAGCTCCATTAGGCATTCAATTTCAGTTCTAGGTTCAAAAGACATTTTCCAACACCTCAAGAACCACTCATCATGCATGGGTGGCCAAACCAAAGCAAGCATTAAGCATGGAAATTAAATACTAACATAGAAATGGAAAAGCATATGGATTAACATCACACAATACACAAGAATTCAGTTCATTACATCTAATCTCAATAAATAGGTTTAACTCACCATGGTGGAGAACCTAGGTTTTACAAATTGAAGAGATAGGGAAGAAATGGAAACCAAAGAGAAGATGCAAGCCCTCTCCCAAGGTTCTTGGCAATTGCTTCATACTCCAATTGTGCCTCCCATTCACGTCTCTATCACCCATTCGCAACCCATCTTCCTCTCCAACCCCAAAAAAGGGAAAAACCACCATGAATGGAGGAGAAGACCCAAGGAGGAGTGAGAGAGATTCCCAACACTCCTAGCAACCTCCAAAAGGTTCTCCAAGGATCCAAAAGTGTTTCTTTATTATAAAAAATGAGGAATGGCTTAAACCCTCGCACGAAACAAGATTAAAAGCCCATTTTTTGACTTGTTAGTGACGCCACCGCTCAGCCTTGTCTCAGTAGCGCTCAACGCCATATTTTAAGAATTGAATTGTGCTCAGCCCCACTTTCCACTGCTCAGCCTTGTGGCGCCCAACCCCAATTTTCCACCGCTCAGCCTTGGGCAGTTTGACAACATTATGTATTTGAAGCACTAGGCATGATTCCAGTGGCGTCTAACACATGTATTTACTTCAAAATCAATATTTTCTTATCGAATCATGCTCCTTTGAGTTCTTGCTTGTTTTCCTCCACAACAAATGTTTCCTATTAACATATTTAACACACTTAAAAGAGAGATTAGAAGCAAAACAAGCATAAAACAATTTAAATAGAAAACAAAACAAAACACACTAAACTTAAGGATATAACAAGATAAAAGTTAGGAAAGAGTTGATTTATTCATGACAATAAACACACAAAAAGAGGTAAAAATGAACATTATCACTATGCTCGAGTACTTGGCATTTTCATTTGGAATTTAATTATGTGTTTAAGGCCAATTTGATGGATCTAATTGAGTTTTCTTCCTACTACTATTTTATACTTGTTTGTTGTTGTCATGTGATAGGTTCATGCATATTTGATTTTAGTATGCATGCTGTTGCAATTTGAATTTTGTTGCCATTTCCTATTTTCAATAATCATTTGTGAATCTGTTAAAGTCCAGTGTTTTAAGACCGTTAGTAATGAAACACATTGGAAAAATGAAACATGTGACTCATCATTGTCACTGTTTTGACACGTTGGTCGTCAAGCAGGCAAGGAGTTTACTCATTGGTTAACTGATGCTAATTTCAAATCTACACATATCCATGTGTTAATCATTTATGTTGAAGTTAAACCATACCTTAAGTATGTTCTAATCTCATTCTCTACACTCTAATTAAGAAATTTCTATACTTACTAATTGTATTCTTATCTAATAGCTCATTCATTGTGGATGAGCAAGTACTTGAAGGAACTTATTATCTAATATCTAACAACTTAGAGTTTCCTAATAGTTCAAACATCAAGTATGTATTGTCCTATTTCTTAAACAAATTGTTGTTATCAAAATTTGCTGCTTAACTATTTATTGTCGCATATTTGTAGGTTTATAACACGTCATTAAGTCCCAAGAATCAAGAGTTAAAGGATTTGGAAAATTGGCCCATGAGATGCATCAAAGAATGGCATACATACTTTGGCAATGGGTACAAGTTTCACACTAATGAATGGTCCAAAGGAAAGAAGACAATTAAATGTGGTTTGTGCGTCAAGGGCCTTACAAAGGGTGGTGATAATGATTTTTGTGGGATAATTCATAAAATATATGAGTTAGAGTACAACAGTCATACTTCTCCAAAGAAAGTACTTGCTTTTTTATTGTGAATGGTTTGATTCTTCAAGAGATGGTACAAGAGTTCATCCTAGGTATAATATGTTGAACTTGAAATGATTAAAAGATACCGACCATTTGATCCATTCATTCTAGCAAATAATATTAGACAAGTTTATTATGTCCCATATCCAGCATCGACAAAAGTGGTTGGTGTGTTGCAATACAAACTAAGCCCAAGGGTCGCATTGAGTCAAATGAGGTGGAAGAGGATATTCCCTATCAAGTTAATGAAATGTCACATACACATTAAATAATTGAAATTGAAGGTGTATCTACATTGCTTGACTTTGATCGTGATGCTAAAGAACTTGAAGGAGAAATACAAGAAGAAGAAGAAGACGAACAAGATCTAGATGACCAAGAAGAAGAAGAAGAAGAAGATGTAGATGATGAAGATGATGACAATGATGACAAGTATGACGATGATGACAAAAATGATTAGGAGGAGGTTGACGATGATGATTGTATTATGTGGTTATTTGTGATATGTTATTGTGGTTGTTGCAATCGTTAAATTTATGTAAAAGATGTCTTAATTATGTTTTGGCAAACTTTAAATATATCACTTATAAAAGTATTATTTTGTGGTTGATATTGTAAAATAACACTTATCATTTGAAACTATAAAATAACTATTTGCTTGATACTTGATGTTGAATTTTGTTTTTTTATAGCCTTTGATTGTTGCAATGTCACCTAGACGTCCATCTTGTTTCGATAAAGGAAAGAAGATAGAAAAACCAAGAAGGCAGCCACACTATATCATAAAGGTTCTTGAACAAATACCACTGAGTGCACTCATTCAGGCACCATCCCCTATTAGGTACCCACACCACACCCTACTATGGCTACCACACCATCTACATCCACACCACAACCTTCCCTTACAGGACCAGGATACAGTACACCCATTCAGTTACCATCCCCTACTATGGTTCCTACACCACACCTTATTATGGTACCCACACCACACATTACTATGGTACCCACACCAGGCCCTACTATGGTTTCCCCACTATCTACATCCACACCACAACCTTCCCATACAAACCATCCCTTATTATGGTTCATACTACTTCAGGACCTTCTTCATCCTCAAATCTCTCTCCTAGTATTGCTAATACATCATATGCTCCTGATTTAGCTGCTGATGATATTAACCCTACTCTCCATGATCAACCAATGATTGAGCCTTTTAATCGAGGGTAATATCCAATAATCTTAAAAACTAATTTGTATTAGATGACTTGTTATTTGCCTTGGCTTCTTTTTTATGACTTTTGGGCATTTATATTTATGTTTGTTCATTTTGGAGTTGTTTCTCAAGCCATCACAAGATCTATTAAGCATCAATTCCTTTCATCTTGGCCATCATGGGGAGCAATACCTCCAAAACACAAAGAACCTTTTTCGCAGCGATTTAAGATAAAACGTCATGAAACTTATTTTCATTCTTTGTTCATATATTTAAGTCTAATGCAAAATAGATGTTCACTACTATTAGACTTTAAATTCCATGCATATTGTGTTGTCAAGATGAAGCTCAAATTAAAAAAAATTCCACAATAGAGCATCTCATAGGTTGTATGAGATGTTTAGAGATGCTAGGAATGTATGAGAACACTCTTATTAGATTGGAGACCGTATCTGGAATCAATTGCTAGAACAATAGAATTTTCCCAATCATCGCCATAAATGTGCTATAGCTCAAAGGAATAGAGCTTCAGAAAAGGGTGGGACCCTACACATTAGTGGTTCTATTACCACTCATGAGCATTCCCTTCGTATGGTATAAACCTTAATTCCCTTTATTTACATATTATGATATAAGTTACGTCTTTTAAAACTAGTGTACATATATATAACCTTGTATTTTGTTAAGGGCAAAAGAGTTGGGGCGGGAGGCGTATATTGATGAGGTATTTTACCAAGCTCATCTTTGCAAGGGATCTGGCTAGTTTGTTGATGAAAGGTCTCGTAAAACACATGTAAGAAAATACTTTTAGTACTATTTCCTCTAAACTTAACCATCATACCATATTTACCTAATTTATCATTGTTTTGTTTAAACGGAAGAATTTTCAAATAGACTCTCACAGGTCAGATTTGAGCAAGGGTCATGTGCTAATGCGTCTAAGCATAATGATGATGCTGATCAGAAATACTTCACTAGGACACAGTGCTGGGTTGATGTTATCGGTGGAAAAAATAAAGGAAGACTTTATGGGCCTAAAGAACTTGGCAAAAGTTACAATGTTGGAATAGGTATCCACAAACAAACATAATCATCTTCAAGCAGTGCAGAGAAGGTCGTGAACTGACTCACACAACAACTAGAAGAATGTGATCAGACTTATGAAAATTTGAGCCAGGAGTTTCAAAGCCTTCAAAATCTAGTCATGGCCTTTCTGTCTCCTGATGCCCATACTCATCTTCAACAATACCAGTTCAGCCTAACACCATCCCAACAATAACCCATTATAGTCAATCCCACTCCTGTTCAGCCCACTCCAATCTAGCCCACCGTAGTCCAACCACAGTCCCAACAATAACAAGATCCTAAAGAAGAAAAAAATCATTTAGATAATTATGTAGATTATTAGGACTTCTTTTTATATTACCTTTCTTACTTATTATGTCTAGATCCATTAGTTGGAGAACACACACTATGAAATTGTGATTGATGTTTGTTTATATTGTTTTTACTATTATTTCTAGACATTTAGAACCTTGATGTTTGTACGGTATATGTAGACATATATTGTATGATACTTGTTTGGATTACCTGGCTAGGATTAATTATGAGATTGCGAAGTCTGATTGTATATCTGTGAGATTGCAGGTCTAATATTGTTTATCTGAAATTGGGAAGCCGAAATTGCAGAATGCACTGGAAAATGACATTGAAAATACCAACGGATAAATTCCTCACCACATTTGTCGGAAAATTCACCACTTGACGCAGGCAATTATCGACAGATTATGCCCTTCGGTAATTATTGACGAATATAGTCTAGGGGTTCGTGAAGTTACTTAAGTAAAATCACAAAACACTACAAGGCCACAAAAAGGGACCAACTCCCCCAACCTTATGGTCTACACCACAACCACAACCACCACCACTCCAACATTGTTGGGCCACCACTTGGACACTACAATGACCCCTCTTTTTCAGTTGGCCTCCCACCACCACACATTCACTTGGGTAAATAAAAAAAGCTGCTAAATAGGGTATTCAATTGGGAAAATAGCTACTAAACAATTATTCAATTAGTTGCGAAACAAATTTCTTCAAATAATAAATCTATTCAAATGTGAGGGATTGGAACTCACTAGCTCCTTTCATAGAGAACGCGAGAAAAATATTGAAGCCACCGTCTTTCTTTCAGTGTCCACTACCCACCTTATCCAACACCGAAGAGAACACAAACATGAAGTCAGTTTTGGGTTTAGCGCCAACCAAAGAAGATAAAGAGGAGACTCTCATATTGAAACTTGGTGAACAAAGGGATTGAAAATGAAAAGATAAAGCAAAATGAAAACAGAGATAAAGAGGCACTAAGCGCACGAGATTGAAAATGAAAATGGAGTTAAAATTGGTAAAGTTAAAATGAGATAATTGGTAAAGTTAATATTTCCACCAACTTCCCACCTACTTCTTTAAGCATTAGCCAACTCACGCCAAGCCATCTCGGCAAAATTAATTTTTCTTTTTTATTTTTATTAACTTGTGTCATCTAACTAATGATATTGATTGCATCCACATAGTCGTTCCTACCATCTTCATCTAAAGTGTTCCATTATTTTTTTAAAATAAGGTAAAAGCATCGAACAACCCACATTATCCTCTATTAAATAATAGTTAACTTATGTTGGCTAACTGGCACTATTGATTGTCTTAATTTACCTTTTTCCATTATTTTTTAAAAATAAGGCAAAAACGTCCCTTGAGCAATGCTGATTTAAAATACTATTGTGTCCTCTAGTCGTTGCTCTAAAATTTATTTATTATTTAATATGTTTTTCTTTTAATACAACAACTAGCGTCCTTCAAGGTACACTAAGGGTGATTATGTAAAGTCGCACAACCCACGCTAAGCTTCGCATTTTCTTTTGTGTCATTTATTTGTCGTTTTTTTTACCCTAATGGCGTGCAAGATAAAACTGACGTTAATATTTCAACTTTAACTCATTGAATTCTTGTAGTGACTATTTATTTTAAATAATTTTTGACAGTTTTTAATTGTCAAAATGTAATATATTTTGTGATGGGTTTTAATTGTCAAAATATGAAAAAATATAATTAAATTATACTACATTTTGTAGCGATTTTGAAACGCTACTATTTTTTTTCTCCTGTGACAACAATATGGACAATTAAAATACTTTTTTCACAAACCATTTTTGACATGGGTAATCGTGAAAATTTTCATTTTGATGACCACTAAAATTTGTAATTATACACTTCACAAATACCAAATTTTTGTAGTGACTAGTAAGAATGATCATGCTTTAAAATTTAGATATTGTTGATTTTGTAACATCCTGACCAGATACTACGGGTTTAAATAATAAAATAAAATAAGAAAATAAAATCGCATTAATTATAAATCCATTTCCCAAAAATGCGGGAAATTTGAAATAATTTATTTCATAATAAAAATAACTCTAAATTCAACTTTCTCAAAATTCAACAAAATACTAAAACAGTCTCATAATAGCTTACAACTTTATTCCAAAACCATAAGTGATAAAAACTCAATAAAATTGTTCCCATAAGTTTTTCGGGCTCCGTTGCTAAGCCGCACCAGATCCACCTGCAACAGCATCTGCTCTTGTGTACCGTATACACGATCATCACCAAACACAAGCAGATAGGGTGAGCTAACAAAATAAAAAAAAAAAAAATATATATATATATATATATATATATATATATATATCTATGGCACAATTATACACATAACACAATCACACCAAAGGAATTCTATCCTTTAATATCACATCACATGGCCACCACCATGTTATTCGTGTTCTACATCTTCTAAGGAGTACCTCATGGTGTCTTATTGCCATACCAGTCGCAATTGGAATCGCGATGGGAAGGCGAACCGAAAAACGAAAACAAGATTAAAAAGAGATTTGGGAGTCGCCACCATCATTATTCTGGAAAACTATGGAAAACCATGAAGATAAGACAAGTCTGCAAAAAACTAGATTTTGGATCCGGGAGTCAGTTACGCGTAGGTAAGGTGTTAACACCCTACAACGCCCACCCGAAGGCGGTACCTTTAATTAAAAATGAAAAGTTGATGTGGTTTTCAAAATATTAATTTTCCCCAAAAATAACAAGACAAAAATTTTAAAAGAAACAAAAATATTTTTTTTATTTTTTTTTGCCTGACAAGGATTGACCTTGGTTCTACGTATTCTCATTAAAAAATGAGAAATCAGGGTTATGTAGTTCTTTAAAAAGATATTTGAAAAAAACAATTGAGAAAATGATTTGATTTATTTAGAGGTGGACCTAACAAGGACTGGCCATGCTCCTACGTATCTCATAGTGGAGAATCAAGGATCACGTAGTTCTTAAAAGACTTTTTGCTTGAAAATGTTGTTATTTTTGTATTTTGAAAATTTTTTATTTTTTTTTGGTATTTTTTGAATTACTTGAAAATATGTGTCACACGACGCGAGCGGTCGGACAGACACTAAAAGGGAAAGAAAATTATTTTTGGTATTTTTTGAAAATGAGTGTCACACGGTGCGGGAGACCGGACAGACACAATAAATCAAAAGAGAATATTTTCATTTTTTAGATTTTTTTTCTATTTTTTTGTAATTTTTATAATTTAAAACATTTTTGTTTTCTCTTTTTTTTATAAGGAAAAATAATAATAATAGATAAATAACAAAAAAAGGATAAAAGAAAATTTAATAACAAAAAGGACAAAAGTGAAAGAAAGAAAATAATAATAATAATAATAATAATAATAATAATAATAATAGGGTGCATGAGTAATGTGTGAGGTGCATGAAGCAAGTCAGGTGTACAATAAAAATGGGAGTGCAATAAATAAAATATAAAACAAGCCCAAAAGTGACAATAAAAATGCAAAGGGCGTGGGGGTCAGTAAATATGGGGTGCAACAAGCAATCAGTGGAGGTGTGTGTAGTGAACATGGGCTGAATTGAGTAACAAGAAGCAAGCGAGTCTAAAACAAACAAAGGACATAAGAGTGTGTGGAGATTAAAAAACGGTGGTGCGCGAGGATAATAAGAATGGAGGTCTGGGAAGGAAACAAACATGACCACCAGGCTCAATATACATGGGAGTGAGAAAAAAAATAAAAAAAAGGTATTACCCGGAAAAAATTGGGTGTTGACAATACCTATCGGCCACAACCGATAGAGCACGTGCGGGAAACCATTGCTACAGATCATACACCACTGAGGAGAGCAACCTATCTGGACCCTTCTGTACTGGCCACAACCAGCAACACTCGCCACCTGATTCTAGAGTCCACTTACTTTACGTTGTCGCCTGGCGGGTTAATCACCACGGCCAAGCGCCACACCCAATCCTTCAAACTTATCATTTATAAACTGGATCCTCGATATCTCATCCCTGACAACACCACAACTATATTTCTCCTACATTATCATTAACATACTCTATGTTTAACTAAACCTCGATTGATCCAAATACCTTGATTCAACTCTCAACTTTGCTAATTATGCTTATGGGAAGCTCTGCCAGGGATGTACTGTCAGGTGGTTCCTCTTCAGAACCCCAGAAAACACCAGGATTAACATAAGTCGTCTAGCGGCTATGAATAGCCCGTCAGGCAGTTTCTGGAAAATTTCTAGAAACCCAAATTTCAATGCAATTAGAGAAGAATCATACATACACATTTTAGCATAGATAAAGTTTAATTTGGTTTCACCAAGGTTTGAACCCCTCACCATGCCAAAGCCAAATCAATGTTCAACCATTTAACCAATTCATGTTTCGTGATGATTAATATAATTTTGATTATATTATCACTCAATATATACTGTGGAATGATGAGGAAGATGATTAATCCAATGATAAAGAGATATGTCTCTTACTTCATTGCCAAACCTAGTACGAATCTACTTTGGGCCTTTCAAGTTGAAATTCCCATCCCTGGATGAAGTCACTTAAATGGAATGCCCCTGGATGAAATATTGTTATGTACCTAATTTGCACAAATTAAAGCATCATGAGCAAATTTAATTGAAGAGGTGAGTTTCATTTTCATTATTGGTTACGATAGAGCAATTCATGTTATTTGAAATCACTTTGTCGTTATGCACCTTAAAATCCTGATTTTCAAGCCATGATATTCGCATCTATTCACTTTTTGGGGTTAAAGCTTCACCATATTTTATGTCCAAATTATCTATAACAATATATGAAAATCAACTACCATTGAATATACCTAACTACTTCTTCTTAAAATTTTGACAATTGTCCAAATAAATGGTTTTTAAGTCATTTCCAATTTTCATTTTCCTTTAATACCCATTCAAATATTATGACACCTATTCTCAAGTGTGGGTTTTCTGTCATTTTCAATGTTTCCCAACCAATGGACCATTTTATCCTCACCTTCACGTTTCTCATGCCATTATTTGTAGTGGTATTTCTGTATTTTAATGTTTGGTGCTTCTTCCCTTCCGCGTTTGAGTTTGATATCACTATACTCGATGGACATGAAGAAAATGATTGATGGATGTGCCCAACTTAGTTTCCTGCTCCTTCCTTTTCTTTTTAATATCTTCTGCTTCTTATTTTTCCCAGTTTAGGTTAGGTCTTTTTGAACCCCTTTTTGTTTTTCGTGTTATTCTCCTTTTTTCTTATTTTTGTTGTTGTTCTACTTCTTATTCGTTCCACATAAGGTTCAAGTCAGGTCAACAACTTGTAGAATGTGGATTTGGTGTGACAAAGTATTCAAATATACCATCCTATGATCTACATAATATAACTGTTATTTGCCAAATATAAATGACCGAGTTATAGAATCTTACACACTGGCATGACTACATAATTAACTTTCCAAAAAAAAAGAAATACAAAGAAATTTTCTGAAGTATAAAATTACGACAGGAGAGTTTTGCTGAGACTTGTACATAATAATTGGGCAATTGTGGTGATTCATTATACTTGTACTGTAGTTAAAAATTTAGTTCATTAATCTCTTTTAGAAGAATGGACTAGTACCAAAAAAATATGTGGCTGCATTAATAGTAGGCTTTTGACGTGCATAGGCCTTTCGATAAAAAAGTTTCTTGGATGGTGAACGACTTGCCTTGCTGCAAGGATTTCATCAAGTCACAGACTTTAATCCATTAGCCCAAACAAATTGTCAAACAACTTAAAAAAATTTCTTAGATAAGAGGATGGAAGCAAAAACTCATACATAAAGGTATCGAGAAGTTTGAAACAGTTTCAATTGGCTTGAAAAGCATCACACTATACCAATATAGTCTCCCATAGCCTTATTATATTCATGAACTGAGAACACCTTTGTATTAATTCATAATATACTTAAAAAATCTCATATCAGATAGCAGAAAGAAATCAGTTGTTTAAAAACATGTTATGTCTTTAATTTAATCTCTTAAATTGTGCTTATAGAATATAATCATAATGAAACAACTAAATATGTAAAGACAATAACATGTGAGTAATTGTAACAACCATTTTATGTGTAATATGCATTATGTGTACTTCGCCTTGAAGCACTAAGGTTTCCTGAAGTTCACTACTTTGGCTTGTAGAGATAATGATTCTCGTTAATTATTTTACCCTACATTGGCTTGGGTGTTAACTTTAGTTGGTTTGTTTAAGAAATAAATATACAAAATTTTTGAAAAAGGTTACTATAATTATTATTTTTTGAGATTTAGAAAAACGTACACTTCCAGTTTCTTGAACAATAAGTTAAAAAGATTTTCTTTTGAAGATTCTAATTCTTTTTTAAAATATTTTGTAAGTAATTCCATAAATGGAGAAGCGTTACTGCATTTCCTAAAATAATGGCTTTTGAGTAATATAATCTGAAACAAATTGGGTCTTAATTAAAAAAAATTGAATTTGAATTGTTAACCCATGGCACTGAAACAAACATATTTCTTGCACAAATGATAACAAAGTCAAAGTACTAACCTGTGTGTTCGATAGCCCGTTCAGATTCATAGATTTCATGATCATTTCCACCCTGCACAACAAAAATAAAATAATTATAGGACATTAACCAATCCTTCTACCCTAACAATGCTTTTAGAGCCAGAAATCTAGTAGTGAAAACAAGTGAAGGTTCACCTTGAACAAGATGTTATAATAAGAGAAGTCTATCAATAAATATAAAAACTAAGCATTAATTTTGCTGAATAGTTTGAAATATTCAAAATGTAGAAAAGGACTCATGTAACTATGTTAGTAATTATATTGCCAATAACTTGCTTACTACAAAAACTTTTGAATCCAACTCATCTAACTATATATTGATTTTAACTATGCATTTTAACATCAACTATTAGAAAGAGAAAAATACATGTACTTAGTACATCCATTTAAACAAAAATATTTATTTGAGACCATAAAAAGAACTAAATTTTGCACAACAATTACCATAAATTGTATTTGGATTCATCAGTTAATCAGCATACCCAATAAATTAAGCTAAAATTAACAACTCAAACATTTTTTTATCACCTTTGGAGATTGTGCTTCAACAAGAGCTTGAAAATGCTCCAATTCTTTATTGTCTAGAAGAAATTTAAATTATAAGATATTATACCAACAAGAGACAATTTTTCTTGAACATAATGTATAATTTGACACTTACATGTATTTCTAGTTCTTGAAACTCACAAGCCTCTGTTTCATTAAACCAAACAAATTCTGATAGCCATCAATTTTAAACATATTCCCTTTATCAAGACCTTTGTTTTCTCCATCAAGTCTGACATAATAACTAGGGCATAACCCCACATCCATCCATATCTTTGTGCTTCCCAAACAACTGGAACACGAAGTCATCTCCCATATACACTACGATCTGAAATGAACCAAGACAACCACACATTTGTCAAACAACCTAAAATAAAAAGTGAAGAACAAAATTTACATGGACTAAGAACAATAAAGAACTATGTATAAGAGTTTCATACCCTCCTCTAGTTTTTCTTCTTGATACGAAGCATTTCCCCTGTGAAAATAAAGTGTTATAAGCATCTTACTAAGTCCACAACTCAGTCATGTATTTCTTCTCTGTTTAAGAGAAATATATCAAAATTAAAGGATAGTAAAATGTCTATAATAGATAACCTACTAGTCTAATGATTAACGAAAATAATTCCAGTACTTTAACTTGCATTGCCAGAGGACTGAATAAGGCACCCAAATCACCTTAGAATTACTAGATAAAACATATAGAAGTTAGTACAAATGTCATGCCAATTCTAGAACTAGCACAAATTACAAAATAAAGTAGTAATATGAGTATAAAAGGAAGACATATGCACAAGGATTCCACCATTAAGCATCCTTCATGTTAGCCATTACGATGGAAGCCAAAACATGTGAAAAGAAAGATATGAATTGAGTTAGAACTATGAAAAGGGAAATATGAAGTGGTCTTCTCCAATGAAAAGAACATGACTAGAACAAAAACAAATTTGAATTGAGTGTAGGAACGAAAACAAATTTGAATTGAATGTAGGAACCAAAACGAAAGCACCCGAAGCAGTAAAACATTGAATTCAAAATTCTCACGAAGAACAATGAACGAAATTAACTAAGATGAGCTTTCGCCATGGCAGCCTCCGCCGAGCTCCAACGCCTCTTGCGCCACCACCTGTGTGCCACCACCTTTTGTACTCAACATTTTTTAATGATTCTTTTTTTGTATTTTTCGTCTGGATGTTAACTAAATGAGGCAAAAATCAGATTGAATTTTGGTGCACTGAGTTACTCACAAAAAATTAAAAACAGAGACTGTGCGTGCAGTGATTTGGTAGAAAACAGAAGAAAACTGGAGCAGATTTGCTCTCTGAAATTGTAGGAGATGTTCTATGGAAAGCATAGCTAAAGAACTTGATTATGAACTGAAATCAAGCATGAATCATAGAAGAACATCTTAGACACACAAAAGCACAATCCAATTGGTGAAATGGATGAAAAACAGTGAGGATTCAGGCCTTAAACATCCACACACTTCCTTGAAGGATCATAGTGTTTTGGCTGTGAGATGTGGCGCGGAAACTCAATCAATTCAGTAAGCAATGCAATTA
>Ga0214543_1001042_pt1 | contig 51766 bp, 44 predicted proteins | sample CNSS2metaG_FD_160094 | JGI IMG/M metagenome (GOLD analysis project Ga0214543, IMG submission 160094) | Root nodule microbial communities from cowpea collected in UCLA plant growth center, Los Angeles, California, USA - CNSS2 | ecosystem: Host-associated > Plants > Roots > Nodule | place: USA... | reverse complement strand
GAAAAAACTTTTCCTAAAAAAAAAAAAAAAGATAACTTTCACGTTGCACAATCCGAAAATAAAAAATAACTTTCATGTAATGAAAAAAGGGCAAAATGGAAAAAAATAATTATAGGTAGTGGAGGAAAAAATTGTCTGTTTTCTGATTGACTAAGCAATGATGACGTAACATACGTGGAGCTAAAGATAACTATTTTATTGTATCTATTTGATGATTGATTAGTTTAAGAATCCTTATTGTTTGTTGTCACGGAAAGCATTTAATTTATTCATCTTTTAATGTTTTATTATATGAGCAAATTTTCTTAGTTTGCATCTCTTGAATTTTTAATTAGTAGTAGATGAGTCGAAATTTGAATATTTTATGAAAGTTCATTATCCAGAATTTTATGTAAATCCCCAGAGTTTTTATGAAAATATGTTGACTTTCAAATAACACGTCATTAGTTAACAAAAGTAGTTTCAATGTAATATAACTCTTTTAATAATTTAAAATATACGTTTGAGACCGAGGAAATAATCGCTTTAAGAAAAGAAGTTTTAAAAGGATCTCTAGCACTGCTGCAACCACTAACGTGGTATGCATATTTCGATGAAGCCAGGATTAATATTTTCTTTAAACTAATATAAATTAAGGGAACTTAAGAAACTAGTGGACTCTATCTGTAGAGAAAAAAAAGCATAATTATGTGATAAAGATTTACTAGTGAATTTTATGGTGACTGGTAAATCTTTTACATTACATGAAAAAAAAGGTGTCTGTGCTACAGCATTATGCAGCCCTTACTTAACTTAGATTAACACTTCTAACTGGACAAAATCAGGAAGCAATGAAGAAAAATGACAAAAGTCAAGCAACTATACCCTGTATACACTCACTAATCCAAAAAACTTATGTACTGATACAGTTTCAGCGACAATGATCAATGACCTCAACTTGAAGAACCTCCATACAAAATCGGTAGTAAAAAGCTCAAGGCGCTGTGGTTGGCAGATACAAGACGTTGAGACACAAAGAATTACATAACCACATTACTAACTTAAAGTCTGCAGACACCACCTCAATTGCTGATTTCATTAGTCCTATACATAGTAGCCTTTTGCCATCTTCCCCAAGTTTACAAGCCCATAGATATATAATAATGCTGAATTCATTCCATGCATCAACTTATCAATACCACTTTCCTAATTATAAATCTTTACTGGCTTCTCAAACGTGTGCCGATTCTGAAAACAAAAACCCATATAATGTTCATTGTAGTAAACAAAACCAAATTCTCCTTCAGGAAACTTGCTCGTCAAAACACTCACTAACCTGGTTCACAGCATATGATCTTTTAGGAGCATTGTCAGTATGCTCCAACCCAAGATATTGCTCCCAAGCACCATAAACATCTCTTCTCTATTAAAAGATAACAAAAAAATTAAATAAAAATACAATGTTAATTTGTTTTAATAAAAATGTTTTCAATTAAGTTTCATATCACCCCACCTGAAACCGACTGGATACAATGTCAGAATCCTGAAGGTATTCCGGACGCCCTAGTGATAGAAATGCAAACTTCCACTGCCCAAACGAGAAAATATTAAGAGTTGGGGAAATTGAAATCAGATATACTAATTTTTTTCTCCTTTAAACCGTCAAGCAAACAAAATTACAAAAGTAGCTGGAAGTATGAGTAAATACCTTGCCAAACTCATCATCAGGAACTTGAAGTTTCTTTTGTATTCGCACTTTAATTTCAGCTAGAGTTTCTCCTTCATGTATAACCAGAAAAAAAGGTTCCCCAAAGTTTTGAATTTGCTGTAAATTTTGAAGGGAAAACAAAAATATAATACTGGTCATATGATTAATATCAGCACGCAATATGAAGGACATTAAATTTAATAATAAAAGATATATCAATCAAAACTAGTTACCATTTGGTTTTGAGCTGTGTCTTTAGTGAAATGGTACACATGGATTAGACGATCATGAGAACCAAGATTTTTCTCTTCCTCTGGAATCTATTAAATTTGAAAATGACCATGCATGTATTACAATTATATTGGGAGGGAAATTGAACAATACTAGTATAATATGATATATATATATATATATATATATATATATATATATATATATATATATATATATATATATAAGAGCCAAGCAGTGTCATCATTTCAACAATAAAAACAGGAATACTTCATTATATTAAGATGCTATCTCCCTTGTTTCGAATTCCTACCTGCTCCGCTCGTAATGTCCAGTATTGATCATTAATGTTTTCAATCTTTTCATTGGGAGGGAAGACCTGCACAGGCAGAGGGCAGGAAATGAAAACGATATTTCTACAATAAAACTCTGCTATTTTGTGGTGATCAAAAGCACAAACCAAAACAGATAGGCAAGGGTAGGATTATACTAAACAGTATATTTAACCAACATTTCCCGATGATTATTTTGGAACAATAACAAATATTAATAACAAATCCACAAGTCATCAATGAAAGTAATGCTTTACCTTATATATTTTGTGATAGAACACTTCAAGCAACCTAAGTTCCGCTTCAGGATAAGATAACTCTACCTGAGCAATGGTAATAAATGGGTATATGATGTATAAAAAAAAAATATAGATTGCAGTCTAGAAGTTATTAATGGAGGTAAAGTTGGCAGCTTTATAAGGAAAACATGGCATTTGCCCTAGATTGCAGTCCCAGCCAAAGTCACAAACCATACTGACCGGATTAGTGTTTGGATCAGAAATGTATTTGACCAGGTTCATAGTAAATGGAGCTTATTGTTTAAAAAGTCAAACACTATACGGAATTATATTGTAGTGAACTTTAATTATTTCGTTATTAGAACTTTCTTAGGATAAAGATATTAAATTAGGAGTATATTTGTCAAACTATGTTAGACACACATATGTATATTAATGTAGATCGGGTAACGCCCAATGATCCAATCACTACTACAATGCCTCGACCACTAACCCAGTAATATGGTTGGGTCTTGGAATTGGGTAAACTCAACCCGAAAATGCTAGCTCATGGAGTGACGGTTTGCCCCCTCTAAACACAGAAGTTTGACACTACCTGATTTCCCTTTCAACTACAGAAGAAGCCACACATGATACTTGTGTGCATTTGTGACTTATGACCATAGGGTTGTGTACGTAGGTAAATTAAAGAATCAAAGCTTAAGAATTTCACCTTTGTTTTAAGATCATCCAGGACATCCCCAACGGTGCTCTGCTTTGGGAGTCGGATAGTATGAATAATCACCTGACAAAAATATATAAAGAAAAACATAAAGCTGCTATAAAGAAAAAATTTTACAAAAAAATGGAAAGAGAAATCTGGTCAGCATACTCACTTCATCTTTAATGGCATGATGAAATGCAACTTTCAGAGTTTTCAAACCTTGTAATTCTGGTAAAGGGATGTCAAGTACTTCATAGTATAATATATCTGAGGTCTGACATTGAAGATAGGAATAAGATCTATTGTCTTTCCAGAAGAAAAAATTATTATTAATTTATAAATAACTACCTGATTGTAATGAACTAACATATCAGACAAATGTTCTACCCCTCGGTATTTAATAGGCTGGGGTTTTGGTTGCTGAGAGTAGCAGTTGTGTGGTGTCAGCCGTATTTTGGACGGATCATCCAAACCAAGTTGTTGGGCTACTCTCTCCACTACATCATCATAGGTAAAAAGCCTTGACCTAGACATTAGTAATTAGGAAAGTGTAAAAGCCTTGTACTATATAAAATTACATACAGTATATATTTTAACCATTTGAAGAAATAAGCTGTCAATATGCTTACATCTCCAAGAAAAAGTCATCTTCTTTAGGTCTATCCAGAGATCGAAAGTGAACCACCTAAGAATGCATAAAATATATAAGCAATTTCAGGTCTTATTTCACTATTAACATGAAATTTGAGAGCTTAATTAATTACACATACAGATATGCACAAGCACGGGCATGTACTGAAAAGTGGAACTTGAATAAATGACATGGAGAAAATTCACTATATTCAACTTACACTGATTTATATATTTTATTATAATATATATATATATATATATATATATATATATATATATGGATTCAACATTGCATTCAACAGAGGGCAAGATAAGTCAACGTAAAAACATTACTGCATTTTGGGAAGTTTCATGTCCAGATCACCAAAAACCAAACAAATTTGTATAAAGTAACAAAAAAATGAATGTACCTGGCGATTGTGCACATATTCCAAATACGAGGGTACATCTGGATACCGGACATTTTCCCCACTATCCATAGACGAAGCCTTCTGAAAGCATATGATATCACCATCTTCCAGCTGCAAATATGGAATATAAGCCAATAAACTAACTTGAGGCATTTGGTTTTGCAATAGTGGGAATCCGAACACACAATAGTGGATTCTATGGTTATTACTGAAACATTCCCAATTATTGATTGCCCAGAATATATTTTGCCGAAGAGTCCCATACTAGTTTCATTCCCAAGGAAGGAGGTAGGGGTAGGTTTGCTCTATTCTCTTAGCATGAGAATATTTCTTACATGAAAGTTGTCCAGAAAAAATTAAACTGGTCATCAATCTAACTAAACCATCTAATTTTCAGAGGAGACAACCTCATGCAGTCTCCTATTGCCACATCTTGGAAACTACACGCCACTACTGCCAGAAGTTGGCAATAGCTGATGACCTATCACAGGAATCTAGCAACTCCTCATCACCACTGCAGTTGGTGTCAGTCCCCAGAATGTTTTGGTCAATCAGCCTTCGCAATTATTATTTCTAGTAATACCATTCCCATGAATTATTTTCAAAAACTGAAACAAATCGAGCATCAATTATGGATATAACTCACCTGGCTAGTTCGAAATGTTACTTTCTTGTCAATAGGTTCGCACATGACGTTTGGTTCAAACTTAATTTCCTGCAAATAAAGTCAGTCAATTCAGTAATGGCACAGCCCAGTCTCAGATCATAAAAATGAATACAAAGCATGGATATAACACAGGACACATATGTCTCAAAACAGTGATGAGGAAAATTTCAAAAACATAAGGCAAGCTATAAATGCAACAAAAAGAAAATATGAATTTAACATAAAATAATAGTTATGGGAGAATTCAAGATTCGTACAAGACATTATAGACATCAAATTTTGGTAATATTGGTTTAACTAAAACAAGTGGGAAGAAAAATGATGAATGTCATAAAAAATATTTGGTGTCATGTAGTATCCAATATTGATACGACTGTGGCAAGGTTACAACACAAAGGGCTATAATTCAGTATCCATCCTTTATAAGGTCCTGCCCATTTTACATAATGCAGGAACAAATTAATTTTCTATAACATATAGCACTGATATGTTACTGTAAGAGATTAGAGATACTATAGCGAATTCACTGTATTTGGCATTTTACATTTCATTCCAATGTCGTTATATTCTGTTTAGCCCTTCTGTTTTAGCTACAAGTTTTTACAACCAATTTTTCCTTTTATTTAGTTACAGGACTTTACTAGTTACAACACTGAGTCAGCATTAAGTAACACCTATAGCTATATATAGCTATACTTATGCGATCACCAATGTTGTCAAACTCGAGAATTGTAACTCGAGTTGTAAGATCTGAGTAAATGAAAAAATATATTCATAAATAGGTGCATCATTAAAAATAACTCCTACGTAATTCATAAAATGGGTTCGTCACAGCCAAAAAATAGGTTCTTAATTAATAAAATGGTCATACATAAAACACTCAATAAATTCTAAAAAATGGTTATGCCTTTTTTTCCTTCCAATTCTAAGTAAACCCGAGCTGCCATCAGAACCACCAAGGAAAGCAGAACAGCAAAAGCAACAGAGGCAGGGGGAGAGAAAAAGCGAGAAGAAGATTAGAGAGCAGCAAGAATGACTGCGAAGGCGACTATTGAGGGCAACGCGGTGAGGACGGAGAGCACGGACAACAGCAACAGCGAGGGTGAAGATTGTAAGGGATCTTGACGGATAAGGCAAAAATCGCAAGGGTGGTGATCGCCGATGATTGATGGGGCCATGAGTGCCAGTGAATGTAAGGTGGCGACAGCCAGTAATTGCGATGGTGGCACTGATAATGGTTATCTTGAATGCAAAACGCAATCCTAGCAGAAAACGATCGGCCGATCCAGCAAGCATACTTGCATAATCTCTCTAAGCTACTGAACTTCCGATCCAGCCTCTGCATTAGCTTGCTTGGTGGCGCAAACTCACAAGATCGTGTGAGTTTACTCATGATTTTAACAGCATTGGAAATCACAGTTGATATTGAATCGTATTTTTAGATCTCCCTCTTTTCTTCATATTCATTCTTTATCTCTCTCACTCTATTAGTTACAAAGCAAATATGTCAAAACCATCCACCAGCAAATTTAGAGGCTAAAACAACGACAGAACACAAAAAATAAAAATATATTACTGAATCTGAGCCCACAGGTTGAAAAGGTAAGGAGCTAATTGGCACAAGTTATATGCCATGTGCAAATTGATAACTAAGTGACACTCAATCTAAAATACAAACAGCAAGATTTACGACTAAATTAATAAATCAAATGTAAGAAGTTCCAACGTTTCTCAGTTATTAAAATGGGAAAAAGAGTAGACAGAAAAAGAAAAACAAAAATTCAAGTAGCATGAAAGCCAAAATGTTAGAATTTAAGTCAAAGACCAACTTGATTATCATCCTCACTACATATTTAGCTGTTTCATTGAGTTACAACAGAGTTAAAGGAATCAATACAAACCAACCTCATAAAGTGCAATATCTTCTTCAGGGTCATAACCAGCCATTTCATTTAACCTCGTTAAGATTTCCAATGGCTTGCCAGTACACTTAACAAAGATCCTTCCAACATAACTGCCATGATAATGAAATAAATCTTAGGTCAGCCTAGGTTTCATAAAAATGTTGAAATAAAGAAATTACTCAGTACCGCAGCTCCTCCTTTTCAGGATCATATAGCTTGAAGAAAAGCAATATATCATCCTTGGTCTTTTCAGGCGGTGCAATGGGACAAGAATCCTAAATATGAATGCAGATTTTCAACAGGATTGTTTTGATTTGTACATTAAAATTTCATAATATTAAATTAGTATATAATTTCAATAATACAAATGTTACCATCCCCGTCTCCACTTCCAAAAACAATTTTAATTCTGCATTGTGAACCTTGTTTGATACTTCTCTCAATTGTCCAACCTGCAATACCGTGAAGTACATTGAGAAAAACTTCAATCATACAATTTTTCATTTCATATAACCTAGCACCAACACAGATAATAATTAAAAGACAACAGAGCATTTCCAGAACAAGGAATATAAATCCTAGGATCCAAAACAATTAATATGGACAATACTACTGAAACATTGATTTTTACTTTCAAGAATAATTACTTTAATGGGGAAAGTGAAAAACAAAAAGCAACTCACGAACAATTAGGCCAGCCCTCAATGAAATAAACATATAGCAAGATAGCACCACAATCACAAAACTAACAGGCTTCCATAGTAACACAAAAACAAAGCTATAATTCAAAAAATTAACCAAATGGTTGAAGGACCTTAATATAATTGTAAACCATCTTCATATTGAATCAAGAAACAATTAGTCAGCAGAAAAATAAAAGGGACAAAGTACAAACAAAATATCCAAGCAAACATGAGAATTTACAGATTGTGCTTCCTCAGCAGGTGTCAATGGTCTGTTAGGACGATATGTATGGTTTTGCCGCTTTGCCCATATCCAATAGCGCTGAAATTGAACTGGAACATCAAATTCTTTTGCAACCTCTTCCTGTATATCAAACAATATGCAAAAATGGGCATTAAAATAAAATTACGATATAAAGTATTTAGAGAAATCCTCTATAATAAACAATGCAACCATCACTAACATTTTAAATTATTACTACAACAGAAACTGATCATATAGATTCATATGATACATTTAGTTATATCCTTCTAATTTCCAGATCTCACATATACGGTCAAATTATAGTACATAAGTACAACACAATTCTCACTTTACAACATAGCTTTTTGGAACTCACATTCTAAGATACTATAAGCTGTAACGTTTGTACCTCGTTAACATACCCTTTTCATACTCTAACGGTAGTTGATTACATATTTAGGTTTTCCCCAAAAAGTTACATGATGTAATATTCAATAGAATTTGGCTATGCTTTTCAAGTCTTCAATTCTTATGAAAGGAGAATGTAAGTCACAAATTTTAAAGTTGTAAAAGGTAATCACAATTGTCATTCCCAGAGCAGCCAACCCCAAAAGTGCGATAGCGGCTGGCGAACCCTGCCATTCTAATATTTAAACATATTAAAATAATTAATATACAAGTATATAAAAGCTGAAACAGAAAACAAAACACAAAAGATCATACACTAAACACGATTAACCTTCTAATATAATAAAACCAAAACACTGAATAAAATAAATAAGGGTTAAATAATTTGTTGATCCCTTAACTCTAAATAAGTTGTTTGGATTTAATCTTTTTAACCAAATTTTGTTAAGTTTATTTAACGTTTTAAACGCATTTTATAATAGCATTTAAGTTATTTATACCGTTTGAGACACTTTCACTTTAATGTTAGCCAAAAAACATGTTTGACCCAAAAACATATTTTAAGGGACCAAAAACATATTTAACCCAATAAATAACAATAAAAGTTGTTTTGAAAAACCAGAAATAGAATAGGAAAAATAGGGAAAAGAAAAATGAAACAAAAGCATGGAAGTTGAATAAGGATACAATTTAGTGGAGGGCTTTTTTTCTTTTTTGAATCGGGTTTCATATCATGAATCGTAAGATTCATACCCATTTACAAAAATTAACATATAGGACATAGAAACATGTAAAAAGATGTAATTAACAATAACAAATATATTCAAAAGAAATGGTTGTGTAATGGGCAGCTTAGGTTAATGTTATAATGGTTGGATTGGGCTGTGATACCCAACTCCTTTGTTAAATCTAGATTGAAAGAGAATAAGAATAACTATAGAAAATATAATCCTTAAATAATAATTAATTTCATCTACAAAATATAATTAAAATATATAGCAATAAATATATACTACTTTAAAAATTATTAAGAATTACTTTATAAAGAAAATAAAATTAAAAAAAAAAATCAAATAATTAATTGTACATCAAAAAATATGATAACACTACATAATAACTTAAATAATAGTTATCTTTTTTAAAAGAAAATATTATTCTTTTTAGAAAAAAAAAAAAAAAACTAGAAGTTGATATGATTAATTTTGTGAGTGCAAGAGAGAAAAAAAAATGAAAAGACAATTTACATCTTAAAAGATTATTACTTTAGATTTAATGTTGGTGTTCACTGTTCATCTTAGTTTTTCAACCGATCCATCTTCTTCTTCTCTGTTCATCTTCTGGTTTCATCTTCTTTCATCTTCTCCCGTCTCACTGACACTGATTATCTTCTATTCTTTTTTCTCTTATGTACATCTAAGATCCACCTAGTTTCTTCTGCTCTGTCTTGATATTTCATCTTCTCACAGATGCTATTTATCAAACCGCGTTGGGATGCATGACTTGATCACAATTCAAAGTAAAACGTATTTAGTGCTATTCAAGCCCGTTATGCACTAGAATTGCGATTCATGCGATTCTAAGCACAAATCACACTATACAATAGCGATACAAGAGTAAAAACAAGTGTTGTAAAAATCCATATCGTGAGGGAGAAGAATCATACTGTTTCGTACGATTTGTATGATTTGTATTGTGTATCGCATGTGACAATATCAATACTTACTAGTAAGAAACAAAAACCTGCCACTATAGAAGTTTGGCCAGCAGACAGAGGACAAAAAGTGTTCACCATAAGCTCACATTAGCAGGTTTTTTCATATCATGTTTTAACACTTTAAACATGAATTAAGAGAACCAAGAAACCCATTAAGTGAGGGTATTTCGAACCTTTCACATGTTTCAGTTTGTGAGAAACCAACTGCCTAGTCTTTAAGACCCACTATGAGGCCTCGTTCCAGACACAACATCAAAATGCCATGTGAGTTGGCAACCCTTATGGCCCTTAGGTACAATCTCGACTGCTTCAGCCACATTTAGCTACCTAGATAGTAATAAGAGCAATTCTTTTATTAAAAAAACTGAGCTTTTACCGAGTTCAATTAGAAGAAATCTAAACATGATTATTAAATGTGTTGAATATGTTTTTCGTCCCTAAATTAATCACTAAAATTGTATTTCATCTATGCTTCAAAATATGTATCAACTTTGTCCACTAAATAAAAGAATGTAAAATTCCTCGATAACAAAGAACAAATAATGGTGTTTAGAGCCTCTCCTAAAGGTTGGGGGTGGGTGGGCTCGAGTGATGGTTACGGAGGCTGGTGGCATTGATCAATCTTTCCCTAAATCCAAATCCCACATCTACTAAAACAAAATCTCCTCGTTCATGACTCCATCACCTCCTTATCCATGTTTTCCACTTTCTCCTCTATTCCCACCCGCCATGGTAGTTGAATCGTGAATTATATCATGTATCGGAGAGCTAAAATTTTGAGTCGTGAATCATATCGTGAATCGTACGATTCAGAAACACAGTATAAACATTAAAAAAATTTAACATATACTTAAATATATAAGATATATAAATATGCAAAGAGACAACAAATAACAAAACAACCTCATAGTCAAATAGTGGTTGTAACAAACAACCTCATAGTTTCACAAATTGAGCAACACAGCCTTCAAAAAACAGTGTGGTTGCTCCCTAAGATTCCTTTAACTATGGCTATATGCTACTAAACAAGTACTGCAATGTAGCCATCCAAAAAATAAGTGTAGTTGCTTGTATCCTAAACAACCTAAAAAAAATTCTATTCTAAATCATTCACATTTCATCATCATCATCATCTCAACGATCTACATCACTCAAGTCATTACTATCAAAGAAAAAAAATCACCCTCCCTACCTTGAAACGTGAAAACACCCCTCTACACCAACATCGAAATACTAGACCACCGCACTACAAACGCGAGCACCCAAACACGAGCAGAAGACGAATAAAAACGAACAGAGTCGTACGTGAAACAAAACACAACCACCACCGCAGCGGAAAGTATAATTTTTGAAAAAATAATTATAGAGAAAGAAGAGAAGTAGAAAAAAATTTGAAAAAAAGGAGTTGACAGTGGCGGCAGTGGCTAACTGGCAGCCGGAGGCAGGCGGCGGTGGCTGATTGTGACGGCAGGCGGCAGGCGGCAGTGGCTGACAATGGCAGGCAGCAGCAACTAGTGGTGGCAGTTGTGGTTGTTAGCTGCAGTAACTAAGGCCAAAGTTGAAAGAATAAGAGAAGAGATGTTTTAATTGATATTTAACTCCATCAGTAATATTTTACTGCACCAGTAACTGGTAAAAAAATAAGAGAAGGGCCACAGTAAAATATAAAAGAATAAGAGAGGAGGGTTTTTGGGCTTAGGTTAGGTCAAATAATGATAGTGGGTCTGACCCAAATTAAACCTTGTAAAACTGATGTAGAGTAAAATGCATAGAAGGATGAAATTAGGGTTTATGTGTGCCAGCCACTGCCTATCTCATCTCCCACACTACTCATCTCTTCTCAGACACAGTAACAGCACTATCTCTTCCACTTTGCTACTGTTTATCTCTTTCTTCAGTTCTCCTTTTTCGCCATTACCGTTTCACCACCGCCAGCCGCCATGCAAAAAGTGGCCGCCACAAGCTGCCACAGAAAACCCGCTTCGCCTCCGTCATGTTGTGGCGGTAGGTTGGGAAACCGCAACCGATTTCCGCCATGGCGCCACCATGGCCGAAATTTGATAACATTGCCACATAATCACCATCATAGCAACAGACGTAAATTCTAACAATCTTTCCTTCAGCAATTGTCCCTAAGCTCTAATATCAGCTATCGGATAGAACACTAACATGTAGGATACGTTATACCATTAAGCATATCGATAAGCATCCAATCAAACATCTTTTCTAATATATGATTATGAGAAAATTATTTGGAAATTTCTCTTTCCATCGCTCCCTACTAAAAATTTCACTTCTTAAAATGTGTGCACAAAACTTCACCATTGAAAGGACTTGTGACATTAATAGTTCAAAAAGCATAGTAATCATAAGGAACAAAATCAATATTTAATGATAAAATCATATTTCATTATTTGATGTAATAAAATCATATCATTGACATTACATGCTAAAAAGTATTAACAAAAAGAGTTAGGGTATGAGTGAGTGCAAAACTCATTATACAAGCTAATTTGATAGGGTTGAGTTGGACCTAAATTCACTTTTTATATGGAATTAGAGCCTATTGCAGCAATGTTTGTTGAGACTATTGTGTCGTCTGTTATCGAGCTATTATTAAACTATCCACAAACATTTAGTCTCATGCTTGAGATGTCCCGTCCTTAGTATAACGAGGTATGTTGGAGATCCCACAAACAAATATATAAGTGCATGCAATCCTCACCTTATGAACAAATTGTGTAGCCTTGAGTTAAGCCTAAATTGATATTTTAAAGTGGGAAGGTATTATCAGTTTGTAACTCCATTTCATTCTGTTTTCAGTGTATTTTTAAGCTGCATCAGCAATAGTTCCCAGTCTTCTGATTATTTTAAATTACATATCTCAATATCATACTCGTATGTTTTATGGCACTTTCTATAAGGCTAATATAATGTGCCCTTCACTCTAAATTCTTAAATGAAAAAACAATGCAATATCAAGACCAAGAAAAAGAGCATGACTGCAGAAGATACCTTGAAAAGATTAAAAGTTGTCTGCTTTTGGACTCTGAAACTTCTAACTTTGTCATGATCTACAAGATCAAAGTAAATATCCTTTCCAATCTGCCTTTTCAGGTCTTCATCACGTGCGACCTAAGAATATCATATCAGTAATAACAAACATAATTTTATGGTTTAATTCAAAAACCATGGTAAAGTCCAAGACACAGTATTTAATTGCCAGTTTAGGAAGTCAAGGTCAAGAACTAAGAACCTTTATAATAGTGTAAAGGTGAGCTTCTGCTTTTTCTTTCTTTTTGTGTTCTTTCTCTTCTTGTTCTTTCTTTAACCTCTCCTACATTAATACATTGCAGAAAATCATACCCGATTTCCAAAATAAAGCAACCTAAATAATAGAACAATAAAAAGTAGATGACACAGCAAATTCAACATCACTTAATTTTTGCCCAATATGTTCATAGGACCTGCAGTTTCTCATTAGGAAACAGAGACCAAGGAGGAAAAAAAAATACAGGAAAGATAAAGCAAGTGTAATCAAGTTGATAGCGACAGCTGAGTGGTAAAATGTTTTCTAAGACCTATTTTCAAATAAACAGCCATCTACGTTAAAGCAAGTGTTTCGGAGTCTTTAATGTAGATAAGAATACACTCTTACCCTTAAATGTGCTGCAATGTCTTTCTCATCCACATTGCATATGATTTTGTCCTTGTCACTTTCACGAATATACACCAACATATAAGCATTTGAGTATTTGGTGAACTTAAATGGAGCGTTATTGAAACCAGGATTTGCCTGTGGTAACTGTTCAAACACAATCTCGAATCGTTAACCGGCAAATATTGAAAAGGGAAAAAAAAGCATGGTCTATGATAATAATATAATTTAAATACCTCTTCCTCACCACCATATTGCTCCTCTAAGGCCCTTTTATTATCTTCTTTTGTCACCCTCTCATCATCAAATTTGTACCTGAATATGCCAGTCCAGATACCCACAAAATAGTTAATACCAGGTAAACTGCCTCCCTTTGAATCCGTGTATGTACAGCAGTTATAGTCACTAAACGTAGTAAGTACCAAACAGTCAATAGATCTATTAAAGTACCAAAGAACAGAATATTCAGATTCTCTAGTACTCCAACAGCCTGATTTCAAATATCAACTACACCATACTACCTCCATCAACCAGCTGAGAAATTTGCTCGGTGCTTTTTAGACACTCTCCAAACTGTCTCTTGCATTAATTATTTTTTAAGAAATCGGCAAGGAGAACATTGTCCAAATTGTAATAATCAAGTCTCCCACTTATAAAGCAGCTGGTGAGTTCTTAATAAAGAACATCAAAAGGCTATATTGGAACCCATGTGCAACACCTTGCACTGACCTGATGCTAGAAGAATTTTAAAAGATACTTGTTCATCAATATATAATTCCAAAAGAGAAGACAAGATGCCACCTCTTAGCATTAGGTTGTCTTTTGGACCATAAGGGCCCTTTGATTAGAAATTCAACTTATGAGTTGGTCTTTAATAAGTGCTTAGAAAGGTAAATTATGATAATAAACCAACCCTGGGTTTCATGTACTAGGCAATGGATTGGCAAAAGAAAAAATTCAAGAAGAATTTAAAGGTAACAACAGGTAAGTACTTTGCCAATCTCCAAATTGAAATTTCATTTCAACTTTTCATTTGACATCTTAGAAAATAAACATCAATAATTCAAATTATTATTCTACCATTTTATGTTACGAAGATTTGTGAAATACTACTCATAAAAGGAGGGACAACCAACTCCTTAGACCTTTGAATGATGTGCTACTTTTTCAATACAAAATTCCATTATTCCCCTAATGTTAAAGCAAATACAAAAATTAAAATTGATTTACTGCAACGTATACCAAAGGTCACGGCTGACCCTGAGAAACAACACTTGACTGATTTGCAACTAACCAAGAGAAGTTGTTTGGCAACTCCTCGGCTATTAAGGCAACTAGCAAAAACATCCAGCATCCGGCAGCTTTGCCATTTGTGCAGTTAGTTTGACATGTAGTTCTTTTGGATGTGAACAAAACTAGTGATAAATCAGATAAATTAGAATTAATATACAATAAACAAGTAATTACTTGTACGTATGTTTCCGTTTGCATTTATTAGGTCCACACGAGAGAAAAAATCATTTCAAAACAGAAACTATGACCAACATTATTATGTCAGGGTTAATTCAAAATTGGCTGAAAAGAAGGTAGCAGCAGATCACTTGAGGAGTTTGACCTTGATGATATCTCATTCAATGATGAGTACATTATGAAAATTGTTGATGGACATGACAATTGAAAGATAGATTTAAATTATGCTCCCACTACAAATGGAGATGAACATTTGGCTAAAGATCAAGCCAAAGGTGGTGAGGAGATTTTGTTCTCACCATCCACACCTCTAGAGATGGAGGATGTTCTTATTTATGAGCTTCATGGAGGAGAAAGAGCTAACGAAGATCCCTCGAGTTTCAATTTTAAGTTGAATGATATATATTAAATGAACTTATGTCTAATGAAATATAGACAAAGTAATCAATTTTATATATGTGTGGAAAGTAAATCTTCGATTTGTGTTAAGATTCTAAAATTTACGATCTTGTGAGCCACATTATCATAATAACGATGTTGACTACCTTGCATGTGTACCAATAATTGGACTCCACAATATTCCTCTATCGTTATCACCTAACCTAAAAAATCTTCTTCATATTCAAAAAAACTTTCTAATAACCCATATTTCAACATATATGAATTGTGCTCAAGCCATGAATGAATAGATGAGTGCCTTAGAAAAAAAATCAGACATGGAAGATTGTTAATCAGCCACAAGATAAAAAGGTTGTAAGATGTAGGTGGATTTAAAAAGTAAATTATCAATTGATGAGACATTGGATCATTACAAAGCAAGGTTATATGTTCTTGACTATGAGGAGACATTGGCTCCAACGAGAAACGTGAATACTATCACAATCATTATCTCATTGGCAACTTATTAAGGATACCAGATGCATACCTTGAAGTAGAAATGATTTCTTGAATTGGACATCAAGAGGAAGAAGTCTACAGGAGATTTCTCCTAGTTTCGGGTCTATTGAAGAAATAACATGTGGATGACAAAGAAGCCCTATATGGAATGAATTACTCTCCCCATGATTGTTTTGTAAGAATTACCTTGGCTATGGTTTCCTTGGGGAACTGCCAGAGTCAAGATGACCATGACCATACCTTGTTCATTGAGCATACCTTAGAAGAGAAACTTACTCTTCTCTTGGTCTATGTAGATGAAAGATTATTTCACACGATGACAAATTATGGTTGAAAATTATCTTAAATGATCTTGAAGTAAAAATGTGAAGAACCTATGGTTATCTATTGATATAGAACTAAGTACATATAGATAGACCAACATTCCGCTACCACTAATGGCTTCATCACCAATTCCTATGTCCCAACCAGACTTCAGCTAAACAGATTTGATTGCACAAGGCCTTCCCACAGAATGGTTTTATGCATGGTAATTGAATCATGAATCTTATCGTGAATCGGAGAGCCAATGTTTCATATCACGAATTGTTTTGTATCGTGAATCGTACAATTCATAAACATTTAAAAAATATAACATACAAGACATAGAAACATGTAAAGTATAATTAATAGTAATAATTACATTAAAAAATGTGGTTATATAATAATAAATTAAATTAATATTATAATATTATGACCCAACTCCTTTGTTAAATGAAAAACAATATATAGGTTGATAAATATTTGACTCAAAATATTTTTTTGGGTGCAATGACTATTTCCATAGTCATCGTTTTTTCTTTTGGTGCATTAGTAATTTTAGAAGGAGTTACTATTTTCTAATTGCACTTTTAAACATTTAAAACTAAATGAGTTAAAATTTTAAGTTAAAAACAAGACCAATTCTAACCCAACCCTAGGATTATCTGGTCACTCATGAAAGCACAAAAGGTCAAGTGGTGCATAGCCGCCACGTAAAATCAACCCTAAAATCAGAAACACATTCCCACCACAGAACAATAGAAACCTCCCTGCCTAGAACAGAGCACCACCACATCACCATGCAACTACCACCACCCAACACACAACCACCACCGCACCACTGCACGACCGCCGCACTGTAAACATATGAATGCGCAAGAGAGGAGAGACAACAGACGACATGACGAGAGGAGAACATGATTTGAATTTATGATCTCACATCACATGCAAGCATGGAATAATAGACATTCAACAACTTCAGGGGAGGTTGAAATGTTAAGAAATGTGTGAAAACACGGAAAAACAAAAACTATTTTGTTAAATTGTTAATAGATATTAACAATCATATTAATTATTACAATTGAGATATTATAGGGATTCTAGAAATTATTGTGATCATAACTCCAGGGTGGTAGAGTTCTCTCTCTCTCTTTGTATATATATAGAGATAGATAGATATAGATATACACACACATATGTATATATATACATATATCTATACACCCCAGTACTGATTTCCAAAGTATCAAATATGATCAGATCCATATACTTCTTTTCCAAGTGGTAATATTGAAAATGTTGTGAAATTTAAGATTTATAATTGACCATATTCATCAATGTAATACTTGTATTTAATATTCCATAATAGTTGTCATTATTCAACAAAGTCTTTGAGATCACTCCGCACCAACATTCAGGATTGAAAACTATGCTCTGGTATATTTTGATTGATAATAATGAAAAAGTCTTCAATTTTCAGTAACTTTTATTTCTGACATATTGATCAATGTGTATACTGTGTTTGCACAGATTACATGTATTTAATATTCCAGAATAGCTGTCATCCTCCTACAACATCTTGTGGATCAATCACTCCTTGCCAATATTCAGGGTTGATAATTATGTTTAGGATTAGTTTTCACATTTCTCAATATTTCATACACTTATTCATTATTGTTGGAAGTCCCACATCGACTAGAGATAAGGCCAATTCACAATATATAAGTGAGTGCAATCTCACCTCACAAGCCGGTTTTGTGGGGTTGAGTTAGGCTTAAAGCCACTTCTAACATGGTATCAGAGCCAAGTTAGAGCCTATCTTAGCGAACTTTCTTAGACATTCTGTTCCACCCGATATCGGGCCGCTAACAGACCGTCCACTAATTTCTTGTCCCACGCATGAGATAAATATACCTCGGCGTGAGGGGGTGTGTTGGAAATCCCACATCGACTAGAGATAAGGCCAATTCACAATATATAAGTGGGTGCAATCCTCACCTTACAAACGGGTTTTATGGGGTTGAGTTAGGCTTAAAGCCACTTCTAACAATTATCAAGCTAGTATTATGATCTAATCTTGGTATTGGTAAGCGCTAACGCTTTTAAGTTATGTAACATTGTAAAACATCATATAAATTATAACACTAAGCTAATATCAGATTCAAAGTCTTTATTCAATCTTTTTATACCTTTAATACATCATGATTTACTTCCTTATTATTTAATTAGGATTAAAATCTAGAAAATAAAATTGCAATATCACATGCTAAATGGGATCAGAAAAGCAAATGAATAAAAATAACATAACAAAACAAAACAAAGAAAAAGTCAATGCAGCAGTATCAAAGCCAATATGTGTGTAGGTTCTGGATAAGTTTATTAATACTATTGATAAGGGCTAATGTTTTATATTTTGTATCATATCACAATTGTAATAGATCATACAATATTGAGTTAATACATCACATTATAAGGGCGCACTGCTCTCAAATCTTCTCAATTATCATTGTTTTAACGAGCACGACCACACCTGTTTCTGTCAAGCACTGACCTCAATTGACATTCTCCTTCACACTTCGGCGGTCTCACAACACTTTACTCATCTCCAATTTTCCAAAGTTATGGTTGCCAAACTGATCAAGCTAAGGTAACTCTCAGACATGGTTTCCTAACTCTAGGGCTTCATAGCATGTGATTAGTGCCTGTCACAATATTCAACAAACTTCTCTATAGGTACTGATCAGATCTTCATTCACAAGGAACGAGGTTTATATATTTCCTCATCTAGCTCTTCTTTACTCATTTCTTCTCATAATCCTAAAATCCATATTATTCCTGAGACTCAATAGCCTTTCAGATTCATGAAAAGTCCCTAAAAGCATTGACATTAAAATTAGTACCTTGAAGTAAGCATTGTTTTTCACGTTAGTCTTTTGTATGAAAGATGTTAACTAACAAAATTAGTTTCTTTATATGCTACGGTAAGTGACAAGTCCACCACCACCTGACATGCCAAATTGAGGACAATGGGGTAGCTGACTGTCACTTAATGTGTCATGTCGACAAACTAACTATCATGAATGAACAACATGAAAAACAGATCTTAGTCTCGAGTACTAAATTTTAATTTCAACACTTTTAGGAAGTAACTAGAAGGTAGCATACACTTTCAAGGACATGAAAGACTATTCAGCCGATTATTAACAAACTCTTGCATGTTCATTAACAAGTTTGCTCAAGATAACAATGTTCGTTTTAAATTTCATGCTAGCCACTACTTTGTAATATCGCAACCATCTAACAAAGTTATGCTTCATGAACATGTTGGACCAGAAGGTATTATCAATTTCCGATCAACATATTGCTTCTTAGCTACACGATGTTCTTTGTTTACGTTGTATTCTATCCAAATGTTGACCATATACTTGGCAACTTGGCTATCAAAATTTGCATATAAAATGCTTTTTTTCTTAATAAAGGACTTATGTCATTTTATTCTACTCGTTACACGACCAACCCCATAAGCCTCCCCCACAACATTCTCTTACCAAACTACATTTCACCTTTCAAATTGAACTTCAGTAATTTCTGGAGTCTTTCTCCCATTTCTACAAACAATTTCTCTATGTATATTTAGTTTGTTGATGCTTACTCATGTTTTACATATATATTTCTTTTAAAACACAAATATGATGCTTTGTCTATTTTTGTGCAATTTCATTCCATGGTTGAACCCCAATTCACAATAAGGTACTATAAAATGGCATCAACGTGAGGGGATATCTAGTCCCACAATCAAAATTTATATGTCTTAGCATGAGATGTGTGGAGAACTCACATTGACTTGAGATAAAAACAATTTGTAGTATAAGAGCGTGCAAAATTCACCGTACAAGCCAATTTTGTAGGCGGACTAAGTTGGGCTTAAAACCCACTTCCTAATATGGAAAACTTGTAATTCTTGTATTGTATGCCTCGTATCTTTCAAAACATATCGACTCCATCATGTTCCAACACTTAAGAATAGAAATATTAAAGAATCAATTGAGTCCTTTCTCACGGTTTCTACTTGTGGAAAAGGAAGTTGTGTCACTAGAGGAGGTCATGGTAGTAGAGGACGTCCTCAATGCACATCTTGTAAGAAAATGGGCCACACCCAAGAGAATTGTTACTCATTACATGGCTATCTTGACAAGACAACCAATATTTCCAAATATGAAGGTTCTAAGCCAAAGTTCTATAATAAGGAATACTAGAAATATTTAAGGTTGAAATCCAACAACCTAGTCCAATCATCAACAACTTCAGTTTGTCAACAACCTGCATTTCACAATGTAAAGTCAAAATCCATGAATTGTTGACCCAAGTGTGCATCTAATCATATTTCTAGTAATAACTCTCATGTTCTCTTCTATCTCCCTTCATAAAACACCTCATTTAATAACTCTTGCCAACGGATCTAAAGTAGCTCCTATGGAATTGGACAAATTTCTCTTTCCCCTTCATTAAACTTGAATTTTTTTCCTTTTGTTCATGATTGCCTTTTCGTCCAAGTCAAACAACTAAATCTTGAATTGTTCAATAACATTTGATGCCAACTCTTTGTTATACAGGAACATGGTACGGGTTGGATGATGGACAAAGGACATGAATCCAGAGGCCTATACTACCTTAGTAAGCACATTTTTAACTTATGTTTCTTCATCATCTCCTAAATTGCTACATGAAGGATTAGCAAAACATCCTCATTTTTCATCTTCTTTTCCTAAACATTTTGAATCTAGATGTGACTCTACTTTTCCTACCATCCACTCTAGCATTTAGGGGCCAATTAGGAAGTCATCTATCTGATTTAGATATTTTGTGTTAGTGTATGTGTACATACTATAGTTGATGTGTATAGTTTACAATTGCTTTGTACAAATGTATGAGATAGAACACTTGAGGAGGGGGTGATACAGCACGAGAGAGATGGTGAAGAAGGCCATGTTAGTGGAAGGCCCAAGATATGGAAGGTTTACTCTAGGAGAAAGAAAACAGGCCCAGAGAATACTAATTAGTTGGAAGGGTATTGACATGGCAAAAGAAGACAAGTATTTGAGAAGGGAGGAAAGAGAGAGTGGGATACAAGGAAAGTTTGTTATGAAATAAGTTAAGGAGAGTGATCTCTCTGGAGGAGTCATAGACTCTGGAAATATTCTATATTGTCATACCACCGGTTTGCTCATTTTCACACATTCAGTAATACAGTTTCCATATACTATCATTTGTTGTGCTGTTTTGATTTGTTTTTGTGGTCATAGCTCTATTAATATGCCTATAATTGCACAACTTTTTCTTTGTAATTGTAGAGCAGTTAGTTTCTATAACAAATAGTAATAGACTACATCCATAAATACACATTGAACCTATGATTCTAAGCAACACAATCATCATTAGACTTAACATTCACTTCTTAACAAACACAATCATCATTATTATGAATTATTTAAATTGAGAACTAATACTACATTCAAAATCATCAATAGAAAATGTTAGTCAAATATAACAATATGAACACATAATCTCCTAATACAAAAACATATCTAATCCATCAATCTAAAATCTAAAAAGAGATAAGTGGACCTAATTCATTTAAGACATTTCAACCCTTTCTAACCACCATCATAAAAAAATAAGTTAGATTCATCAAAAGTCAAATTTAAATAGGGAAGTGGAAACAAAATGTAAATGTGAAATAGACAATTTGTTTGTTTAAAGAAGAAATAAAAACTTGTGCATTAAAAAATCATTGTGTCTGTCCCTATTAATGCTATGTCAGAATCATGTCAGATCATGTTGGAGCCACAGAAAACATTTCTTTAAATTAGAAACTTTAGCAAAGTGTTTGACACATGTAGTAAGCATGTCAGTGTTAAACACAGAAGCATTTCATTGAAGAGTCGTGTCCAAACTTCAGTGTTGGTTTCTGCTTCCTCTTCCTCCTCACCGGGATGGCATCAGCTGCAAGCGGGTCTTTCAGGCTAATGAAAATCCTGATGGCACTGTTTGTAGATACAAAGCACAGCTGGCTGTCAGAGAACTTAACCAGCATTCAAGTTTTGACTTTAGGGAGACACTCTCTCCTAGTTATAGTATATTCTGATTATACTCACAAGCTCTTTGTTGTAAGTGCAGTGGTCAATCTTTGGGTTAGACAATGATAACTTCATTGTCGGAGATATATAGTTGTAACAGAGATGGTCAATCTTTGGGTTAGACAATTGTAACTTCTTTGTAACTTGTAAGATAAATAGTTGTAACAGAGATGTTCAGTCAGTTAGACAATTGTAACTTCTTGCTAGAGATATTTTTCTTTAGGTTGACTTAGCCTCGGTCCACTTTCTAAGACAAAATCACAGTCTATCTATCAGGTCATTATTGTACTGCCTACACATTGTATTGGAGATCCAGTATCCACCATATATATGACAATATTATACCATAAGTGAATTAAAATCTCACCTTTCTATTAGACAGTTGAAACCAACAGGTTCAGTCAGTGACAAACGACACCTGTCAGTGGTAATACCATGATCTACATATGACAACTATGACAGAGGATTACCACCTTTTGTATATTTACTCACAAATTATAATACTTTACTCTCTATCTTAATACAGCACTAAATGCTTTGCTTCTCACTTGTCCCTCCCTACACAAAACCTGCCAGAACTCCTTGCCCATAAAAAAAAAGAAAAAAGGTGTAACAATCTGTTACGACAATGTAAAGCAACTTATCGTTCTTCATATTTAACATATTTTTGTCTCATGCCCTTATAACATACATATATATACATACTATATACAATGAACAGAAGAGGACTCTCAAGACTATTTATACATACCACTGTTCAGAGAGGGTTGGCCGGATAAAAGCATAATAATGTCCACCATGCACACCTCCACTGTGAACCAAAACGCTGGAAAAAAAATTTAAAGAACGTTAAAACATAAGCATAAAACAAAATTGGATAACAATGTCCTTACAGCATCAAAAAACAAAATCTATAATTTTAATGCATTCCTTTAATTAAAGGGTATGCTATTTAATATGAGAAAATGCACAACAATACCTATTGTCAAAGAAAAAATAGTTTTGAAGATAACTTCACAAACCAAAACATGCATTTCCCAATGACAGCAATTCACCAACTTTCCCTGATTGGTTTTCGTTATAATAGAAATGCCTATGAGAAAATTAACTATAAGAAAGAAAATAGTAATGTGAGATCCACACTAAATCTTCTGTCTTCCCAAGAGTAAGAATATGACAGAAACGTAAAATAGTAGTTCAATTTTCAATTTTCATCCTTACAATAACTAGGAAACTTTGCAACATGTACAGCAAAAAGTATATAAAAACTGCACATTGGAAGAAAACTCAGCAACTTACACAGCAACAAGCCCTTAAAAATTGCGCACTCATACTTTCAATAAACTGAAGACATAACTAGAAATCACATACCCAATCACCAGTCAAAAAACAACAAAGTAGCTACCAAATCCAATTCTGTATTAACAAACACTACCATGACATTACCTGTGAAGTGTGTAAAGATTACGGACAGTTCGATCAGCATCAGGTGACAGATATTTTCCATCATCACGATCAAGATCAAGTTGTAAAGGAAACTCATAACGGTCATTAATCTATATAGTAAGAGCACCAAGAAAAAATTAGACTACCAGTTCCATTTGCAATCTTATGTGAATGAAAATTGAAAGAAACCCAGACATTCATAATAATAGCTACTACCCATCCGCACCCTTGCAGAAAATCTTCTTTGTGTGTCCCTATCCCTAGTCTTATTTCAAACAAGTATGTATTACCCAACAATGGTGTAGGGTCCATCATGTATTTTCAATTCTATAAAGAGCAGTCGTGGACAATTTCAACAATCTTTATTGCCATTTTACAATACAGCAGAAGCACCTTAGTCCACAACAGTTACACTAATTGAAGCCGTATTTAAGAGTATTAAATAGAAAACTTCAGCAATAGATAGGTACTAACTGCAAAAAAATATATCAGCAATTTATCAACCACCAACCTTAACCATAGTATCCCGCATAAAGTCATATTCGAATCTTTTTAGCTGAAGTTGAAGAACAGGAGGAAAATCAATAAATAAGACACCCTTCTTAGCATCCTGAAATAGTCATGTCCATTAAAAAGTAGATTAGTTTATGTAACAAGCTCAATAAAAATTAATCTGCTTAAATGCAAAAATTTAGGCAAGCCAGCAGACTTAACAAAATATGAAGAGACTGTTTGGAGATGTAGATAGAAAATGTAGTCATGTGATAAAATCCCCTAGTTTGTTGGGCACAGTTGAGGAAGATATATACATATATCATACATAGCATTACATAACGATGGGACCAAGGTCATATTATAATAAATCATATGCATCAAGCTTGTTACATAAATAGCCATGTAGTGGACCACAATGATTTGGTGAAAACATCATCCAACTTATTATTGGAATTAACAAACATAGTGGTAATGTCAATAAAATCATTTATCAAAAGAAGTGACAATCTATCTTTATATGTTCAGCCCCCTCCTGAAATACTAGATTTAAAAAAATATGGAGGGCGACTTGGTTATAAAAAATGAGTCATTTGTGAACCATTCCAAAATCATAATTCTTTAAGCAATTATTTTAGCCCAACAAGCTCACAAAAGGCAGACGTCATTGTTATGTATTATGCTTCTGCACCAGATTTAGCAACTACATCCTGGTTCTCACTCCAAGAAATCAAGTTGTTACCAATAAAGACAATATCTGAAAGTCAAATTCCTGTCAATAGGTGAGCCTACCCAATCTCCATTTGAGTATCCCACACCTCATGTTTGATTATAATGTCCATTTAACAAACTGTTTTCCTAGGGCCCCTTTAGAATGTGATCAACATCAATCCAATGTCCTAACCACGGAATATAAAGAATCTTATCCCAAAGGAGATGTCAAGACGAGAGACCAGCACGTATTTCAGTTTCCCAACCAATTTTTCGTATCTGAAATCAGACTCAATAGAAGTATAGCATTGGGATCTACAAGTGTGTCAATAAGCTCCTCTAAAATATCCAATTCATACTTCCTATGTGAATTACAATCGCTTTGTTGGATTATGCTACCTCAATCCAAAAGAAGTGTCTCAGTTTGTCAAGATGTTTTGTCTGGAAATAATGAAAAATGTGCCTTTTTATCCCATAACTCGAGTATGATTATTATGTTCATACAACAAATATTTTCCCAAAGCCTCTTTAATGTACTTTAGTATGTACATAATTGCCTTTCAATGTCCTACACACGGAGAATTAGGAAACTTACCACAAAGGACATGTCAAAACGAGATATCCAACCAATCTTCTATATCACTCCACATATAAAAATGGTTTCCTCTAACTCAGTAGAAGTTTAGCACTAGGATACTTCCTCTAAAATATCCAAAGCATAATTCCTCTAGGAAATTACAATCCCTTTGTTCGATTGTGCTACCTCAATCCCCAAGATTTCTTATGGTTCACTCGTTAGAAGAGGATGTAATAAAAAACTTAATAAATTATACATGGTCATGGTCATGGTCATGAGAAGTTTACACTCAAATTTTTATCATACATAACCAAATTCTATTTGTCAACCATATGCCTTCCACAAATAATTTACTCACTAAATTGCTTTAGTTGCCTACTTTGATGAATGATAAAATTTCAGCCAAAGATAAGGTGCTATGTGATGTTGTTCCCATGAAAGTCATACATATCTTACTAGGTAGGCCATGGCAATTTGATAAACAAACTTTACATGATGGCCATACCAACCAATACATATTCTTCATAAATGGGAAAAAGACCACTTTACTACCTCTATCACCTCAAGAAGTTAATAAGGATAGAAATATAATAGGAAAAGATAAAGAAGAAAAAGAAAAAGGGCAAGCTTTCACCAAGCTGTTACTTGCCCACAAAAAAATTCTTCCAAAGCAAGATGTGCATCACCCTTCCTTCTCTTCCCAAGCCAAAAAGGAAGGCCTAAAGCACAAGCAAGAGAGGAAGAATAGTCTAGAAAATAAAAATGGCCTAACCAAAGTTAGGGGTAATACCCTTAGAAACCATGGAACAAGAGCTCATAAAAGGGAGGCGCAAATCCTCCCCCAAATCAAGTCAAGCTCCATCTACAAAGGCGTAAAGAATTTGTGGTCAAATTCTCTCCAAGAAGGGGAGGATGATGAAGGATTGACCCCAACCAAGGATGGAGGCACATGCTTAAGAAGACTATGCATGTTTAGAAAGGAAGTTCACTAATCCTACATCCCTTTCATTTGTGTTTGTTATTTTTTATTCCCTAAGTTGACTTAGTTGAATCAACTTTAGTTGACTTGTTGACCTTTGATTAGGTTTGACTTGTTGACTATAATTGACTTGAATTAAACCAACATGCTAATCTATGTTTATTTGCTTTGTAGGTTAATTAGGAGTAAGAAATCAATGCAAGGTGGCGCATGGTGATTGGGGAGCATAAATGATGTGGAGGAGAGAGTAAAGCAAAGGCATAAAGCATAAAGTAAAAGGCATAAACCAAGTGTACCTATGTACCTTTGGTCTTCTTTGTTTCTAGCACACTTCGGCCACTTTTTAGAGACATATGAAACACATTCTTTGTCTCCTTTTGTGCTAGAACGAAATTAGCCTTGCACACATCATAGTTAGCTCTTTTGTCTCTCATTTTTGTAACCTTATTTGATCTAGTTTCTAGAAGCTAGGGTTAGGTTTTTGTAGAGACATCCTAAGGTATCTTTTATTTGCATAAAGAACCCTAAACTCTTTTATATAATGGGTGCTCCTAGACATGTAAAAGGGTTGAACATTTTGAAGTAAAAACACTCTTGTGTCTCAACCATTTGTGAGAGTTTCCTCCCTAGGGAGTGAATACTTTAAATCCTTATCTTGCATAGCAAGTGGCGGCACACATCCACTCATCTTCAAGGTTGTCATGGCTTCTAGCCTAGCCTTATAGTGGCGTGCTTCTCACATTTTTACCATTCATTTCCTTTCCATTTTATGTTTTCTTCTTTCTTTAATTGTTCTTGGTTTTCTATGGTTTATGTGCTTTCCATTTCCTTTTTGTTTGAATCAATCCATCATCTTCTCCTCTTGAGCTTTGTGAAAGGAACCTTCACATCTAGATAGCTTGCTATGTTCAATGGAGATTTCATTTAGCTTTCTTAATCAACTCACACCATATTCAATAATCTTAAAAGAAAACACAATAATCCTTCATCACCTTGCTCAACATGTCTTCATGAACTATCTCCTACCATGATTTCTACTTGTGAAAAAGGAGGTTGTGACATTAGAGGACAGCATCCTAACAATAAAGGGCACCCTCTATGCACATACTATAAAAGAATGGGTCACACATCCAACAAATTTGTTATTTTTTACATGTTTTTCTAACAAAAAAGACAATGTTTCCAAATCTATAGTTTCTAATCCAAAGCTCTCCAATGAAGAATATCACGAACATCTCATGTTAATGTATCGCAACCAAGCACATTCTATTTCGTCAAAAGCTTGCATTTCTCCAACCTGTGAACTTATATGCGTAAAACAATTCCTCCAAGAATTAAATTATTCAATCAATGAGAATGTATTGTGCAACAAAACTACCCTCCACATTGCTTCCAATCCAATGTTCCATGATAGGAGTAAACATATTGAAATTAATTGTCATTTTATTTGAGAAAAGTTGTCGTCCAAGAAAATTTGCACCGAGTATGTCGGATCAAATTATCAACTTGCAGATGTACAAACAAAATCATTAAGAGGGCCTCAGATTAAATATATTTGTTCCAAGCTAGGCACATACAATTTGGACACTCTAGCTTGACGGGGGTGTTAGAATAAATAGTCTTAAATACAATTTATTGTAAAGGTGTTGTGGTTTGTGCTGCACTTAGTTCCAAGATATATCTTTTCATATTCCCTTCTCTACCCTCTCATACATTGTATATGATGTATCTAAAGTTATTATAAATAAGAGATCCTAAGAGAGAGAAATTCACTCTAAAATTAATTATAATGCCTTTGTATTATTCTCAAGTATAAGAAAAAATGCTAGGTCATCCTCAGGTAAACAAATCAAAAAAAATATGCAGCTCAATTTCTCTCCCATTCAGTTTACATGTTCCAAGCATGATACATACAACTTTTACACTCTAGCCCGAAGGGGAATGTTGAAATTGTGATCATTATTTTATTGTATAGCTTTCATAAAACTTCTTTTTTGGTCTATTTACTTATCCTAAGGATCAAGTGTTATAGGCTATATCTATTCCTTGTATTGTACTCTTCTCTTTTTCTAAATACATGAAAAGCATCAGCAGAGCACAATAGCTCTGATTTTTATCACCTCTAAATACAACAATGTCAATCATAATCCTAAGAAAGTAAGAAACAAATCATAGGATAAGGAAACATATAACCAGTCCTAGGAGTTAATGAGAAAATAGAGAAAAACAAGCCTAATGGATAATATAAAATAGTCTAGAATATGATAAAATAATATTGGATACGTCCAACCCTCAATCTGTTAATAAAATTCTGATGTTTTGCTCTTTAAGTGGACACAGAATTTGAAACCAACAAAAGGTTGTCAGTTAAGTTATAGCCAACTATAACAGATGGTAGGGTACATAAGTTTCTAAATGTACTGTCACATATCCAGAATACAAGCACCAGCCTCAGTTTAAGAAGCTCAGACTCATATTTCACATTTACACATTGTTGCATCCTGTGTTTCATAGAGTTATTTGAGTCTTGACGATGTGTCCATTCTAAAGTTTAAGATAGTCAGGCTCAGTAACCCCAGTATCCAGTATGGATTGATCACTATGGTTTAGTGCAATTTGAGAGTAAACCAGCAAATAGAAGACATGTTCAAGAAAATATCATAAATAGCTTGATCTATTGAATAGCACAATTCACTCAGTCAAGCAAATATGATAAATAACTTGGAACAAGATGTCTAGCAATCAAGAGTTCATTGAAAAAATCCTGGAAACAGCCTCTCCACTAACAGGGTAAGGATTATGTAGTGAGAGGCATGGCAAACAACCATGAACCCCTAACCCAAACCTAGCCTGACTTTGACTAGGAATACCCACTTAGCCAACCTGCCTTGTTACCAGTTCTATATTTAATTTTTACAACACAGGATACTATATTATATATATATATATATATATATATATATATATATATATTATGTTTATAACCTCTAAACTTCTAAAAAAAACACTAACTATTTTAGTAGTTAAATCATTTTTAAAATATAAAACAATTAAATAACAAACTTAAAATTATACATTTAACTAACAATATAATATATTTATTAACTTCTATTTTAAATTATTTTTAACTTATTCTTTTTTTTTATTGTTTGAATTAAAATATAAGTAATAAATTAATATAATTTATCTTAAATGTATGTATAAATAAAATTGTATAAAATTGTGAACAGGCTCCCAATGGATTTACCCTATCTGGAGAAAACCCAATGGAGACAGAGATAGAGATGATTACTAAACTTTTAGGTCCGTCTCCTCTAAACATGAAGACCTCCTACCCTGCCTCACCTTGCCTTCTGTGGGACAGATGAGCTAAGCCCATCCTAGACCCACCCTTTTGTGGGGAGAGGGTCTAGTAGTGAGTACATTGATCGTACTCAAATCCCACTAGGTGAGAGCCTCATGCCCTAGCACACTCTTCATAGAATATCACCTTCTGCTAATTTAGATGGTTGTGAAACATCAAAATACAGAATTCACTGGAGCAAATGATGAATAACACAGACAACAACAACAACCTGAATTGCAGAAGGCTTTTTGCCTATCCTAGAAGTGTTCTTCAAATAAAACCTCTTAACAGTGAAGCTGTCACTGGCTTATTACCCCCAATAAGCAAATAAATTGCTATGAATACTCTGCTTTTGGTAGAAAGGTGAGGGCGGAAAACATAAAAGCTAAAATATAACCACGGAATGTCAAAAGAACATAGAAGCAAAGCTTTCTTACGTCAGAGTATTGTTATGTGTGTCAAATTTGTCAGCTAATGCAGAAAACCTTCAGTTAGTTAGCTATCTATATCTATATTATATAAAAATAGATTTATATAATATAAGTTGGTTATTGGTGTAAGCTTGCTTTGTACACCACTAGAGCTAGTATATAAACTGACTGCACGATCAGATGATGCAGGATCATCCTTAAATAGAAAGAGTTTATCTTTCTTCATATTATCTAGAATTCTACTACCTTGTCACTCAGCAGGGAAACTGTAATCAGTAACTTTGCTTTCAACTTTTCTAAGAACTGTTAGGGATTTTTCAAAATTTTACACGAGCACCATGACAATCTATATAACTGTCAATTTACTGCTTCTTGCACTCTCCCAGCTAATATTCAGGATGATGCTTCACAGTTTCAAAAATGCACCCAAAATCTGACCCAGCCAATATTGATGCAGAAGTTTAAAGTGATCCATAAAGCCCTCAATTCTTATAAATTTAGAATGGAAATGGTTCGTAAAAGACATTAGACTAATAATATCAAAAACAGAATTAAACAAAAATACAAAACTCCTTTGAAAGGCGAGGTTAACTTCTCCAAATAACTAATAGTTTATTATATGTGGCTGAGGCATTTATGAATAGCAACTAACCTGCAAACCATACTGTTCAGCATGATATTTGTTATCCCCCTCAAGGCTTTCAACTTCAACATACTTATCAAAGGAAGCATAAACATCACGACAACCTTTGACGTCAAGTTGAAGGTCTAACATGCATATTTAAAACTAAATTAGAATTACACAACAAGAACTAAACACATAATTGGATTCAAAATGCCCAAGGAATTACCATAAAATGACTCTTTTCTAGTTGATTTGTAGTCTACATTGATGCATTCTATGTAATTCATATGGTGCCCTTCAAATAACTTTTGTATGGTTCCCTCAACAACAGTTCCCTTGACAAAAATTACATAAAATAACCATTAGATATGATCCCTCATCAAGAAGAAAATTAACCAAAGTTCATGTCATACCTTCATTTTGTCTTCAAGTTTTTCACAGAGAACCCGATTTAGTTCCTGAACATCATGCTGCATGAAAGAATCGTATGTATCCCAACCAAAAGACTTTGTCAGCTCCTTTGTCGCAACACTGGTGTCACTGTATTGAAGCTTGTAGAATAAACTTTGTAAAGCCAAAGGGATGCTACCAGAGGGCATATCATTTTCAGTTGTTGGCATATGGTACACAGCCTGAAATGTTATTCAGGAACCAACTTCTTATTGCTTTCCAACAGATAAATGAACTACAGGCAAAAAAAAAATATGATAAACTGTTCTAACCTTTCTAAAATAAGGAATATGGTACAAGGTTTGGAGTAGAGAATTCATATAACAGGTAGCTCCTTGGTTCTTAAGCCCAACATAACCAGTCTCCTTCTTTGAATCATAAGTCCAGTAATCAACAATCCTACGAACAAGAACCTCGGCTTCAACTATAAGAGTATCATTCACAAGATACCCTCTACTAGGATCATACAATTCACCAAGAGGCATGAAGGAAGTGAAACCCCAATCACTTTCACGTGCATTAAATTGATGTTGTGTATCTGCATAGTTTAAGTAAAATTGAGTTACAACAAGCCTATAATAAATCCAAAAGCCTGTGCATTTTCAATTCCTCTTTTGACAAACTAATTGAGACAAATAACACCATAAACTATACAACTCATAATCTCATTCTCCACCAAATTTTTAAACAAGGTGCAAGAGGGAGGAACTAAAGATTAACCACGATATGAACCATGTCATATGTATATGATGAATTTAAACATCTGCTAACAATAACCTCACCCCAACCCAAAGCTCCACTACCAAACGGTAAGATACAGAAAATTAACTATGAAACAAAATATAAACTATGGAATGAGCAAAGGTGTCACAAGGTTTATCAGAAAATGATGTATAGCTAATTGGCTAATTATAACAGAATATTTATTATGCAAGGAGATATCAAATGCTCTTCCATCCACTACTTGCAATAAAAACCTATCAAGATTCTATACCTTTAATTCCAGCAATGCTCTTTCCAATCTACACCTATGGCTAATCTATGTCATCTTGTAAAAGTGTAAAGATCAAACTGCAGGGACTACCTTTTCTCACAGAATACTTATTATGGATTTGATTAACAACTGCCAAGCTAAACTGTGCATATCTACTCCAACCATAGGGCAAACTAGCTGAATCTGCAACATCCAAATACATGGACAAATACTCCACATTGTTTCCTTTTGGGAAAATAAGCACACGCCTGTGAAGAAAAAAAAAACAAGTTTGAAAGCGATATTCACTGGAGATAAGTATACATACAAGATCATATTCAAGAAAATTGGCAATTATTAACCAGTTTAGTAAATCTCAGAAAAATACCATTTATAGCCACCAACAACAAATATTTCCGAATAGAGCTTCTTCGTATTCAGCCTCGAAAAGTTGTCAATTCTCCATGTGAATCTAGACGATGGAGGATCCTCAACAGGCTGACTCTCCACAGCATTGGCAGTTTCAGGTTGAGCTACAACTAACGATCATCAAAGAAACAGAAAAAAAAAAAGGAAAAATCACCTATCACATCTGGAATGAGCTGAAACCATAAAGTAGCCCCCAAAGAAATAAAAAAGTGTGACCCTAACCGAACCAGACCCTCCAATAGCAAACCAGGAACAAAAGTAAAATGAAGTTACCCAATTAATTACACAATAAACAATTGCATCAAAACCGCACAACTTTCAAATACAAATCAACCAATGATTGGATTCAAATTATTTCCGTTCTGAAACTTCAGCTGAAAAACGTTTCTTATTAAAATTAAATAAAAATCTCAAAGCATAGACTCGCTAGCGAACGTCCTTCACTTTAAAAACAAAAAACTAGCCCACCCTAAAATCCTTAAACCAATTTTTGACTCATCTCTCCCACTCTCTCTCCAAGCAGGAATGCATAAACCATTTCCCCGAACCTCCAAAACAATTCAATTAAATGACACAGAAGCTAACGACGCTGAAAAAACCCCGGCTCCTTGACCCAAAATTAAAAACAAAAAACAAAAAAAACTAAAAGTCCAGATCAAAGAAATCGCAAGAACACGAAAAGAGAACTACCTTCCATAGGTTGGTGATTGTTCTCAGGCAAATCCGTGTGCGGCACGAGCACCTCCTCGTCCTCTTGCTGCTGCACAAAACAAAAACCAACAACGTCACCCAAGTTCGGATCCACCGCAACGCACACCGAACCCCCAATCGTAAAGGCAAAGCCCTAAAATCGAAACCCCAAACTGCACTACAAATCGCAAAATTGCCCAAAACGCTCACTCTCTCAGATCAAAACAACGACAAAACAGATAAAGAAAAAAACGAAACCGAAGCCCCGTCAGTGCACCACTCGGAAGTGGATAAAACCAAATTGATTAACACGACTCGCGGTTGGGCGAAGAATCGCTTGAAGATAAGCACAACACGCGAGTTAAGATTGAGAATAAATAGGAGCGAAACGATGCGCGCAGAGCGAGTGTGTATCTGTGTGCGTTTAAGGTTAGGGAACGAACGCTTACATCAATGGGTGCTGGCATCATCACGGTCATGGTGAATTGGAACCTGCGAGGGTTATCGTTAGAGAGAAAGAGAAAGAGAGAGAGAGTGGAGAGGGAGAAAGAGTAGTGTGTTTGAGAAAACGAGATCAACACCAGAAGAGCTTGTTCCAGAGAAAAGAGAACGAAAGAGGTCTTTGGTCTTTATTTGGGGTTTGGACAAAACAGGGATTTCACCTTTGGGACTGTGGACCTAGTTCTTAGAAACTCATGAATCTTAGGGTATAAATGAAATTTACTTATGCTTTGGGGTCATACCTTTTAATATAAAATAATCATTCATTTTTTTTTTATTTCAGTAAAGTGTATTTTAACTTCGTAAAATTTTAAATAAGCAATATAAAATAGTTTAGAATAAAGACTATGGTTAATATATCAAAAATTTTATTAAAACGGAAAACGAATTTTATTTTATTATTTCATTACATACCTAATCATTAGTCATTTATTAAAATGCTGTCAGGTGTGTTTTAATTTAGAGTGAAGATGTATTGGTCCAATTAATGAGATACATGTATTATATATTGTCAAGTGATTTGCAGCTACATTTTAGAATTATTGTTCCAGATTTTTAAGCAAAACTGTAGATTCTATTTTTATGTTGTTTGTTTACAAATGTCATAGAATGGAACGTAAGTATAAAGGAAAAAAAAAGAGAGATAGACAGAAATATTGTTTTTTTTTTTTGGAAGACAATACGTAAAAAGGAAATTTTTTGTGACAGAGAAAAATATCAAACATTAAATATTCAAATAGAAAAAAGTCATGATTTATGTTTTTGTTATTTAAATAAATATTTGTAATGAAAAATAATGAATAATTTTGTTAAAATAACACGGCAGAAAAAATGTTTATCTAAAGTCAGAGTTGTACTTAGTACAAAAACACTTTTTATCAAAAAAATTTATTTGTTTCAATCTACTTTTTTAATTACAAAAATAGATGAAGAGAGAGAAAAATTATTTTACTTTTATTTATTCAAATATTATATTTTTTTACATCAACATTTTTATCATTTCTATTTATTTATTTCTCTTGTTCATTTCACAATCAAATCAAATTAAAGTATTTAATAATTAAATTTTACAAACTAATTTACATAACGTTTAAAGTCGGATGAATTATGACTTTTAATGTTTGAATATTATTTTATTTACTGAAATTCTCATTTTCATTCTATTTTTATCATTGCAAACACACCATTAAATAGAGGTCTGATTTGAAGTTTTTAAAGGTTTTTTATGACATAATGGAATCTTAAAACATTTTTAAGATATCTCAAATCTTGGTCTTTTTTCTTCCCACTTTGAAAATTTCAATTTCATCAAAGTTATTAGAAATAATTGATATATTTTTTTTCATAATGCATTCTGTTTCTTCTTAGTATACTTTATTTCATCATTAACTTTAGTACATCTAATTTAACTTGTAATTGGCATGTGCTTATAGCCTTCGACATCACCAAACCACATCAGTAAAAGAAATAATATGTTTATTCTAAAATCTTACAAATCTTAAGTTTAAACTAAATAATTTAATTTAGTTTAATAATGATAGGAATTTGATTTAATTATATTTTGAGTCGCTAGTAGATTTGGAAGCATTCATTTGAGTCTTTATTAAAAAAAATTATCTATTCAATGTAGTTAAATGTTTCTATTAACTATCTAACGTGACACAAGTAATAGAAACAAAATATAATATGGTATCATTCTAGCAAAGTGACAATGCAAGATAGTCGTTGATCTCCCTAACAACATGTTATGTCCAATAATTGAACTATGATAAAGGGAATAAGTTAGGATACTTTTATATAACATGTCATATTCATAAGATTGAGATTGAGTTCTTACCAATCTATCACTTGTCTAAGATGGTTGGGGGGAGGGCGGTGCAAAGAGCAAAACCACACAACAAGGTTCTCCCTTATGGAAACCACAAGTAACTGCTAATGACGTCTGAGAAGAAAATAAATTCATTGTTATGAATTAAAATGACAGATTATATTCATAAGTTAACAAAAATGACTTACCCAGCAACATAAGGGACAAAATAAATTTTTTTTTCTGCGTTGAAAGCATTCGGTCACATATGATTGGATGTCATCAAACTTGTTGCCTTCATGAGTGAGTTGGGGGTCTACAAACCCATATAGATCATTCAGCCCCATAATTTCAGTGACACCAGACAAATACCTAAACATAAAATTGATTTGATATAAGTAAATAGATAAATATATCAAATAACTATATATAATGGTAATATTCAGTTCCTCTTGTCCCCGTGCAAGCTCCAAGACATCTTGGGAATGCAAGTAAAGTGAGATCTCAAGGTCTCTCCCAAAAATGTTAGCATCCCAAGGAACCTGCATCGGCTTATCATCTATGATTTCTGCAAGTTGGAGCAATGCACCAAGAAGATAGTCCAAAAAGAGAAGAATCTTCTTTGGTTGAGGTTTTTCCTATAATGATGCAATTTCAGTTAAAATGGAATATAATTTAAGTTTGAATATAATAAACATATAAACTTAAAAATTTAGTATATGGTGGGTTTAAGAGTCTGTACCGGGGGGGTCAGAAACAACCAAATCTCTAGGCTAGGCGAGGAAACATTGGAATGCATGTGCCACAATATATATCTCATCTGTTGGCACAAGAACTAAAGCAAACAACACGAGAACCTCCTCTACCATGACCTTGACCTTAACCTCATCCTCTGATAACTCCATGCCATGAAGAATTGTGGCTGCCACAAATACTTTTCCATGAGCCACTAGTGTCTTCTCTGTACCATCCCAAATATATAGCTGACATGGATGAGTGTCATCCATGTCATCCCCGGGTGGAGCTAAACAACTATCATTTCCACTTCTACCTGTTAGAGTCAACGATTTATTAATGTTATTCAATTATTTTATTAAATATCCTTTATTCAATTCATAACTTATAGAAAACAGATTTACCCGTGGGAGGCACAAATGTGTCTAGTTCTGGCGGAGGATCCATTGGCAAACGAATGTCATAATGCTCAAATTGGCACATAAGTTCTTCTCTCACCCTCGTAGTGATTATTTCCTTCATTCTTTCTTCATAACTAGCACCATGATTGCATGAAGACTGACGAGAGGAGGAACAAAAAAATTGGCGTATGCCGACTCCTGATCCAGCACCATGCACACGTCCAAGGTGCTCAGGCCGTCCAATTACAGCAGTAAGTATGTCATGACGATCTTCTAGAGTGAATCCTCCTTGGGAGCTCTACTCAACCAATGAATCCTACAATGTAACAAAAAAATTTATAAAAAAAAAATACAATATAAAACATGAATGAGCTATTTAGATAAGAATTGCATCTTACAATTTTCTCAGAGATTTCTCGTGCAGATTTAGAAGTGTAGTTGCCCGATGTGCGTAGACGGGCTAACTTCCACTTTTGATGACGTGACGGTGGTGAAGGAGGCTTAGTATCTTCACCCTCAGAAGGTGGGGGCCTAGATTTTTTCTTTTCTAACATTATCTTCTCTTTAAGTTTTCTATACCCACCACGAGATAATATGTGCGAGTTTTTATTTTGAGCACTTATGCTTTGAGCCTTTTTTTCTCTTTTCCTGTAACATATAAAACCCACTTTATGAATTAGTTCAAATTTTGCATAACTAAGTGGATTATTGTCTAAATAAAGTTAATTAAAATTGTTTTAAACAATTTTAATCCCTTTCTAAATTGAACCAGCTTAATAGATACTTAATAGGAAAAGAATCAAGGACTTTTATGAAATAACATGTTAAATAATGAACTTCATTGTTTTAATAGCTTGAAAATTGAAGCCATGTAGCAAGGAATGTGCAACAAAATTTTGAAACTAATGAGGTATTGGAATAGCTTTTCAAAGCTTTTAACATAATATAAATTCTCTAAAAGTCAAAATATAGTTTCTTCTAAGGTAATTTTTAAAGGAGAAAAAGATTTGAACAAAAGTAATTTCAATTATCTCATATATTCAAAAGTAAACTCTCAAATAAAATTGAAGGCTATTGTCAACACCCAATTTCGTTCGGGTGAATAAATTTATTTTCACAAAAAAAATAAAATAAAAAAATAAAAAAAGGTTTTTAGTTAATAAAAAAAAAAATGTGAAACAAAATTTTCTTCAAATATTTTCAAACTTTAATTTTAGAAAAAAAGAGAGAAAAAAAGGAGAAAGAGCCCAATTTGTTATTAATTACCACACTCCTTCTCATGAGCTCAATAACTCAAATATTTTCTAACTTTGTTAAAGAAATTAGTTATATAATAATAATTAGAGGCAATATCTCTTCAAATGGTAAGAATCAATATTACTAATTAAGATTGATTTTGTGCTCTGATTTGTTACTGATAATGATTGATTTTGTGCTCTGATTTGCTGAGATTTAATCCCCATAATTTGCTGCTATCATAAACAATTCTTTCCTTATATTGTTCATTACAATTAAGGCTGAGATTGCATTGATATTGCAAGGTGTGAATATAAATACGCACTCTATCATGACCGAAAACGATTCTCTACACTTCTCTAATTCTTTTCGATCACTACTCCCACATACACACCTCTTTTTTTATCTCTCTTACAAAAAAACATATTGAAGGAGGTAGAAAAAGAAGAAGAAAACATTCTCTACACTCTCTCTTCCTCTCATTACCACCCACGTAGACACCCCTCATCTTTATCTCTATTGAAAAAACAAACAAAAATTAGAAAAGGAAGCAAAAACAAAAAAGAAAAGAGAAAAGGTGAGGAGATATTGGAGATTTTGTTAAGGTACGTCACTCTCAATTCTTTCATTTTTTTAATTTAGTTTTTTTCAATTTTCATTCTTTTTTTAATCATAAATTTTTTTTCCCCTTTCTTTATTGTCTGCCCGACCACTTGCGTCGCATGACATCCAATTTAGACTTTTGTTTTTTCTAAAAATAAAAAAATAATTCTTTGTTTACTCTTTTATATCTATTTGATTACTCATGTCGCAATGACATCCACAACTACTTTAAAAAATATAAAAAATTTATCAATGATTAAAAAAATAAAAGTTAGAAAAAAAGAATTTATTTCAAGTGTTTGTTCGGCCACTCGCGTCGCGTGACACAAATTTTAAAATAATACTAAAATTTAAATAAAAGTTTTTCAAAATTATAAAAAGAATTAAATCATTTTTCATATAATTTTCCAAATAGTTTTTCAAAAAGAACTACGTAACCCTGATTCTCCATTCACATGCAGATACGTAGGAGTGAGGATCAATCCTCGTTGGGCCCAAAAAAATCAAAAAAATAGTTTTGTTGTTTTTTGTACATTATTTTATTACTATTTTTGGGGAAAATTAAATATTTTGAAAAAACCACATAACTTTTGCACATTTAATTAAAGGTACCGTCTTATGACGGACGTTGTGGGGTGTTAATACCTTCCCCATGCGTAACCGACTCGCGGACCCAAAATCTGGTTTTTCGCAGACCTTGCTCTTTTTTATGGTTTTCCATAGTTTCCTATAATAACTATGATGGCGACTCCAAACTCTCTTTTTTACAAAATTTTAATTTTTGGTTCGTCGTCCCGTCGCGATTTCGATTGCGACAGATGACGAATCCACTGGGGATGCTAGAGAGTCAGACCATTTATTTGGATGTGCAAAATTGATGTGGTTTTTTTGCATATTTTTTCGTTCTCATTTTTTTGGGGTATGTGGTTTTTTATCTTTTTTTTTATATTTAGAATAATTGTATGTGTATATTCTTCTTTATTTTTTGTATTTGGAATAATTGCTAGGTGTGGGTTTGGGTATACATTGTGTTCTCCCTTCACACACACATTTTATTCATTACATGAGTGGGGCCCTATACCCGGGTCTGAGTTGCTTAGAATTAGAGGGGATTGTGTAGTAGTGTCACAGTGGATGTACTTCCCAAGTGGTCATTGTGAGAACCCCAGCTAGAGTTTATTTGCGTCATTGGTACTCCCACTTCTTGTTGTTTACCAACTGTCGTGGGAAATGCCATGAAGTGGGTCATAGCTCTAGTGACCCTGATATTTAGGTTTTAGGGAATTATCCTTGTGAGCACATATACTTTCCCTTAGAACTTTAAGTGTCAAACCCATGTTAAATAAAGGCACTAAAGGGAGACTATTTGCGTCTTTTACCCTCATCTTTCCTAATATAATAATAAATTCATCACAATCACACCATTATTAGCCATAAACATACATTTCATTAGCATATCATGTGAATAAGTGTCCTACGAGGCACAAACATAAATTGCATTCCATTTTGTGGTCATTCATGATACCTTATCCAAAGATTCAAACACATAGCATGCATCAGCATAAATTTTGGAAAATAAAAAAAAATGCACTAAAATAAATTCAATGTGTTTCCCATTTTGCTTGTCACCGATTTCTTGGAATATTTCTTATAAAAAATGAGTAAATAATAAAACTTCTTTAGTTAAATCAATGGATTTAATAAAGAAATAAAATATTGTTTATTATCATTTCTTTTGAAGTACCCATCTAATCTTGCATGCATGAAATTGCTCAAATCTATTCCCCTATCTATCTCTCTTCCACCATAAACCTTGTTTTCATTTAGGATCATCATAAAGTGGACACATATCTTAAAATGATTTCAAGAAACTCTCTGAACATAAAAAAAAATGAAGAAAAGTCAACTAGACTAAAAACTTTGAAGGACAGTCTAGGCAAAAAATAAGACAAAAAAAAGTGAAAAAAAGAACAAAACAAGGGATATCCTGTTACATGAACTAAATTATTTTCTTCTGAATTAAATTTTTTGTTGAGAAAAACAACCATGATTTGAAATGATGTGTGGCCATGTTTCTTTATCAACACAAAAAAACAAAAGTGATTATCCTTTGCTACCCAATTTGAGCCTTAATTTTTTTTTTCAAATTACCCTAAACAAGGATCACCCTCCCATTGAGGGTTGACATAATGTTTGCATTTATTTCATCTGACTAGTAGTTCACCAATACAAAAATATCAACAACAAGAAAAGAAATATTATTGGTCATATCAAGAAAGATATAAAAAAAAGGTGAACGAAATGAAGTCAAATAAATATTGAATGAAACATTATTCAAAGATCCTTATTTGAAACAACCCTCACATCACTTGTTTGGGCCTTTACTATCATTCACTTCCATACCCCTAGCATGGGCCACGATACAAGCTTAATAAAGTCCACACAGATCAAAGATTGGTTGTTATCTTTCGAAGGTTTTAATTTAGAAGAAAATTTTGATTTGCTAACAGGTTTGTTCTATACAAAAGGTAAAAAAAAAGATTGAAAAAGTGTGTTCAGAGACTTTCTTTTAAACACCAGAGCAGTTTATGTTTGGTTGACATGTTTTCAAAGCTCCAAAATCAACATAGGCAATCAAGCAATCTGGTTAAATTTGGGTTGTCCCCTTTCAATTCATTCTTCATGAAATTCCATTTTTGTTCATACAATATCCTCTGCTCTAAGCCTAAACCTTGACCAAGCTTAACATAGTCCATCTTTATCAATCCCAAACCCAAACTGGGGCAATCACTTTGTTTGTGATTCATATATCCCCATCATTCATTTTGAATTGGGGCATTTATTTACATTGAAGACTCTGATCACATTATGGGGGCAACTTGTGAAGACCTCATCATTTTTCAATCTCCTCAATTGGGAAAAGTCAAACGCGCTTTTGCACCCTAAGACCATCCTAGGCTCTCACACCAGGGGCAATTTTTTTTTGGAAGTCCCCATCATCTCCTTCATACCATCAATAACTGGGAAAGCCCAAACATATTTTGTGCCCCGAGACCAATTCAAATTGGGGAACTCCCCAGTTAATCTTCATCACCTCATCCAAGCCTTTCCAAGCCCTTGGCAATTTCATGCATGTCATTCAAATAGTGTTTCAAAAGAAATGATTAAAAAAATGTTTGTTAGTAAATTGATTAGACCAAAGAAATGATTTAAAAAAAAGTAAAAAAAAAATCAAAGTAGAATAATTCCATGAATTCGAAATAATAATGAATTAGGGAACAATTCGAATGTTTTTTTTAAAAAATGCAAAAGAAAATTCATACATAAGGTAATTCATACATCATACCAAGCTATGCATACATGAATCATTCATCTTTTTGAATAAAATAGTTTACACCTTTCCAATCAAAACCCTCTTCACTCATATGAATGGTTATTGAATCCTTGCGTTTTAGAAGGAAGAAAATTTAAAAAAAATACACAATTTGGTTTCTATGATGTTTCTCAAATTTTGGTCCTTTTCATTTATATGAATGACCAATATACCCTAAGCCCAATTTCCATTGGCCCCTAAGTCCAATTCCCACACTAGTTCCTAAGCCCAGATTTCACACTAACCTCAAGCCCAGTTTCCACACTGGCCCCCCAAGCCCAATTTCCACTGGCCCCCAAGTCCAATTCCCACACTAGTTCCTAAGCCCAGATTTCACACTAACCTCAAGCCCAGTTTCCACACTGGCCCCAAGCCCAGTTTCCACATTGGCCCCTAAATCCAGTTTTGTCTGGCCTTATAGTTGTTTTTCTAGCCTCTAAGCCTAGTTTTCTTTGCTCTCAAATTAAAATAAAGGAAAATGAAAAAAAGCAAATTCCACCCATGCATCCACGCATCCATGCATGCATCATCATCTAGGTTTAAAAAGAAAATCATAGCATGTCATACATCATCAATGATTCTTAACGTGTGCATATGCATAACTCCTCCAACATTTCTTAGATTTATGAAAATTGAAAAAATGAAAAAAAAGAGCAAATTCCACTCATGCATTCACGCATCCATGCAAGCATATCATATAGTTTCAAAAAGAAAATCATAACATGTCATGCATCATCATATCATCATCACACTCCACAAAATCATTGAAAATCATTTCAAAAAAAGTCATCAATGATAATTTGCTGAGAACTGATAATGATTCATTTTGTGCTCTGATTTGCTGAGATTTGATCCCCATAATTTGCTGCTATCATAAACAATTCTTTCCTTATATTGTTCATTACAATTAAGGTTGAGATTGCATTGATATTGCAAGGTGTGAATATAAATAAGCACTCTGTCATGATCGAAAAAGATTATCTACACTTCTCTAATTCTTTTCGATCACCACTCCCACATACACACCTCCTTTTTTATCTCTCTTACAAAAAAAACATATTGAAGGAGGTAGAAAAAAAAGAAGAAAACATTCTCTACACTCTCTCTTCCTCTCATTACCACCCACGTAGACACCTCTTATCTTTATCTCTATTGGAAAAACAAACAAAAATTAGAAAAGGAAGCAAAAACAAAAAAGAAAAGAGAAAAGGTGAGGAGATATTGGAAATTTTTTTAAGGTACATCACTCTCAATTCTTTCATTTTTTTAATTTAGTTTTTTTCAATTTTCATTCTTTTTTTAATCATAAAAAATATTTTTCCCTTTCTTTATTGTCTGCCCGACCACTCCCGTCGCATGACATCCAATTTAGACTTTTGTTTTTTCTAAAAATAAAAAAATAATTCTTTTTTTACTCTTTTATATCTATTTGATTGCTCACGTCGCAATGACATCCACAACTACTTTAAAAATTATAAAAAATTTATCAATGATTAAAAAAATAAAAGTTAGAAAAAAAGAATTTATTTCAAGTGTCTGTTCGGCCGCTCGCGTCGCGTGACACCAATTTTAAAATAATACTAAAATTTAAATAAAAGGTTTTCAAAATTATAAAACAAATTAAATCATTTTTCAAATAATTTCCAAATAGCTTTTCAAAAAGAACTACGTAACCTTGATTCTCCATTCACATTGAGATACGTAGGAGCGAGGATCAATCCTCGTCGGGCCCAAAAAAATCAAAAAAATAGTTTTGTTGTTTTTTGTACATTATTTTATTAATATTTTTGGGGAAAATTAAATATTTTGAAAAAACCACATAACTTTTGCACATTTAATTAAAGGTACCGTCTTATGACAGACGTTGTGGGGTGCTAATACCTTCCCCATGCGTAACCGACTCGCGGATCCAAAATCTGGTTTTTCCATAGTTTCCTATAATAACCATGGTGGCGACTCCAAACTCTCTTTTATACAAAATTTTAATTTTTGGTTCGTTGTCCCGTCGCGATTTCGGTTGCGACAACTATTTATCACCATTTAGTGTCAAAATTAAAGATCGAAATGCACTCCAAATGAAATGTAAATGTTTATAAACTAGTGTATTGTATCTGTGCCAAAAGTAACTTGCTTGATACATTTTAAATGTAAATTAAATAAGTTTTCGTCGTACATTTTTCCATCTTGGTCAAGATTAATGATTAACATAATCTATTAGGCTACTTTGTAAATGTTTCTACAAATAGTTTTCATTACTACTAACTTTATGATTCTAAAAATTTATCCGAGAATTTTAAATTTTCTAAAATCATAAATATTTAGAAAAGATGAAGATAAAGTCTTATATGGTGAATTTTCTTACTTTCTCTTTGGTTTTAAATCTGAGAAAATTAAGCAAAGCTAAGTTATACCTTTTGATGGTATCATGAATTCAAGCGTAAACATGCATGTAGAAGTAACTATAAGAGGCATGACAAAAGAATGAGAAAGGGAGAAAAGGATCAAACAAATACATGCAACTCATAGGGGAGTTTTTAACAAAAAGTAAAACTAGAGAGTTAGAAGAGGATCCTTATAAAGTCAAGAAGACCATAAGGACTCTTATAAAGCATAATGAGAATGTGGAAAATATTAATTTGAAACTATACATATATTACAACATTATTTTGAACTAATCTTGCCTAACAAAATTTTTATTTAGATATTGGAATAGGCTAACCTAGGTTAGATTAGTTAACCTTAGGAACCTATGCATAGAATGGAGTTTCATGCCTCAAATTAGGGCTACGGTGTGACTCATTGTCCTAAAAAAAGAGATAATAGATGCCTTATACAATTACATTTAAATGAGAAATCAATTGAGTTCTTCTGAAGGCTTTTTGTGTGAGTGTTATTTCCTCAATTAAGTTTTCTTAATTGGTCTCTCATAAATGCTCATTTTACCTATAATTCACATGCATTTTAACACTCAACTTGATCGATTATATTGCATATATTGAGGATTTTACTCTCTTTTACTTACAATTCACTGAAATCAAGAGGATAGGAACATGTGTGGTAAAATTAATGCATTTTTATGAATTTCTACAGAATTAGAAGAAATAGAACACAACTGCTTGAGCCCCATAATCACAGCTTGAGCATGGAAAGGTGGTTTCAAGAAGATTCAAATTTTACTTCCAAGGCTAAAGTAGAGAAGATGATGCCTAAGTCACGTGAGGAAAACTTCACCTTGAAGCAACCTCAAGCACCAAGTTCTAGAGCTCAATCATGGAGGAAACCTACCATTGAAGAAAGCTTCGTGATTGAACCATAAGAACAAAGTCTGAACTTTAACGAAACCCTCCATGAAAGGAAAGCTCACAAGATGGAGCACCATGTTTGGAGTTGCAACCAACTCCCAAATTTCTACAAACTAAAGGGCAAAACCCCTTATTTGATATCCAAAATTCCATTGTAGATTCAAGTTTCTCACTCTAGAGTCTCTCTATCTCACTTCACTTGTAATATATCTTAGATTATAGAAGACACGAGGAATTGACAACAACTTTTAATATTAATTCTTAAAATCATCATGAGTTGTTGAAATTTCAAGTGTTGAGATTGGATGTAGCTCTCGAAACTTATGCATTTGTACTATTTTATTTTTTTATTTAAGTGTTCTTTCATATTTTAGTGATTCAATTCCCATTTCATGTGTGATTAACTTATCAGTCATTCATTGCATATATAACTCGATATAGGCGAAAGCTAATTCGTCTTATAGTTCCAATTGAATCATCTAATGTTGTTAGGTGGTAAACATGCACCTATATGCTCTAGCTGGTTAAAGAGTCTCATTTTTATAGTAAGAGCATTTTCACCAAGACGTGGATAATTCATCCTGAGTTATAATGCTTTTAGGTCCTAGGTTGCAAACATAGGTCTACGATTACATTAGTGTACTTCCAAGAAAAATGAATAAACCTTGCTAATCCAATAAAACAATAAATGTGCATAAGAACAAAGTAGTGAAGTCTAATCCTAACAACTTTTATATCATTGAGTTATTCAATTTTAACTTTGAATTTTTGGATCATCATCATCATATTTTACATTCAAACAATTTTTTAATTACAAATTTTCAAATAGCATAATGAGTTTTGATAAAAGCTTATCAAATCCACGTGGATACGATAGTTAGTACTACAATTGAACCAATGCACTTACTAGTCTTTCCTTCTTCTTCCTTTCTTGGAGCATCCAAGGGATTGTGGTAAGAGACTTGTAGGGTTATAGATAACCTTCTATGTTGTGTACATTTGGTAAGACAAATACTAACCAATCTTATCCTTATTCCATTTACTTTTCCATCATTGTGTCAATTTCTATTCATTCCAAGAAATTATATATTTACTAACAGAATAAAAGTGATGAATAATAATTCGTTGTTAAAATAAATTTACTGACAAAAAATATTAGCGAATTCTAGAACTTTTATTACTAATAGATATTTTCGTGGGTTCCTTAACTACAAAAATGAAGTAAATGATTTGCAGTTTCAATGTATATGTGTATAACTTTCCATCGTTAATACATTTGTTAGCAAAAATTGTCAGTAATTGAATTTTTGTAATAATATTTTGGTTATTTTGCCAGTAAAATAGTAGCCAATTTCCCACCATCCATTTTAGGTTTTGACCATTTCGTGGTAAAATCCATTAGTAATTGAATTTTGGTAGTAGTCCATCAATTCTTTTCATCAATATAATGGGTGCCAAATTTCCCACATTTGCTTTGAGGCTTTAGCCACTTTTTGGATGATGAAATATGTCTTACTAAATCCAATATTTAGAACCCTCAACTTCTTTGTGTAGCTACTACCCACTTAAGCAACATTATAATAGTGGGCCTGACTTATAAAGCCTTATTCAGGAAGTTTTCAACCAAACTGAAGAGAAAGATAATATTGTACACTACAAGAAAATGCTTCTTCAATAACTAATTTTAGTGACCAAAAGTTGGTAGTCACTATAGTGACAAATTTTGATACTAATTCACAAATTAAAAAATTATTGGTTACTAAAATAGTCACTATTATGAATAAAAAATTATAATTAGTCACTAAATTGGTCTTTAAAATTAGCTTTCATGGTTTTGGCTACCAAATGAAATTGGTCACTAAAAATTAGCTACCTAGGTTTTAGCTACCAAATTGACTTAGTTTCTAAATTGGTTTCTAATTAATTACTGACCAATTTAGTGGCTAATTATATATTTTTTATTTATAATAGTGACTATTTTAATAACCAATAATTTTTTATTTTTTAAATTAGTATCTAAATTGGTCACTATAGTGACTAACATATTTTAGTCACTAAATTGGGTTACTAATGATGCATTTTCTTATAGTGGTATGAGGCAAATAACCTTTCCAAAGTTGACATGGGGTACGTCAAATTGTTTGTTAGCATGAAGTGGTTTTAAGGTGTCTTTCAAAATATTTTTATATTAACTTATGGTTTGTGATGTCTTATTGGTATATGTGAAGATGAGAACATTCTCTACAACACAGAATAAACACAAAGATTTTCATTGGGTACAATGTTAGCTTAAAACACCATGTGCATGCATATCATATGTTAACGACTTTGTTTATTAGACGAAGCAAGGAGAAACATGTATTATATCATTTGCCAAATGAAGCACATTGTGTAAGACCCGTGAAAATTAATTAATTAATTAATTAAATAATTAATTAATAAATGCGGGTAGTGGGAGCCTTTATGGCATTTAATTCTGACATGTATGATGGGGAATAGTACTAGCTTAAATGGTTGAGAGTATTTTATTGTGTGAGAGGACTTAGGTTCAAGTCCTATGTATGCCAATTGTGTGTTATTTGATTTATTATTATTTTTAATAATATGCATGATCATGTTGAGTGATATTGAAATCATAGAATTATATGAATTATCATAAAACATGAATTGGTTGAATTGGTTGTGCATTGTTTTGACATTGGCATGGTTATGGGTTCAAACCTTGGTAGAACCCAAGTATACTTTCTTTTTTTTTTGCTAAACTTATTTTTTGTAAAGATGAGAAGGGCTGGGAACCCTAGAAGCCACGTGAAGGCAATTTAAAGGGTTGGAAAAATAGCCACTAAGTGATCATGAATGGCAATTAGCTAGCTTAATGCCATTTTTGTTTTTCTATCATCATTGCCAATTAAGACAACTTTTAGTGACCAATTAAAGAGAAATAGAGAGTGTTTGTGGCTGTCTTTGTTCTGGAAAAATTGAGAGAGAATTTAGAGAGAGAATTTGGTGTGTTAAGTGAAGTATAGAGGTGGAATAGAAGGAAACTAAGGCAAGCCATTGGTGATCAAGGGAGCTCTCCAAATTTCAAAATTTAGCTAAGGAATCTAGGTTAGGGGAGCTAGACTACGCTAATTTTACGTGTTTTGATTAAATGCATGATGTATGTAATGAATATATGTATGATTCCCCTCTGCCATGATCAATTTTCATGTTTATGGAAATTTCCAGAAACCGCCTAGCGGGATACTCATAGCTGCCAAGCGACGCATCCCAGTTTCAGTGTTTTCTGGGTTCCTTAGAGGAACCGCCTGGCGGTGAAGCCCTGTACCGCCAGGCAACACAAGCCTGCAATCCAGTTTCTGGGTTTCTTGATGAACTGCCTGGCGGTGATGAATACCCGCCAGGCGACGCGAGTCGAATTGACTCAATTGTTATGTTTTTATTGTTTTGGGATGATTCTGATCGGGGAGAAACAAAGTTCTAATGGCTTGGGAATAATTAGAAATTATACGCCTTTGAAATTTGTGGAATTGGTGGTCAAATTGGATGAGCTAGTATGAACACGAATTTAGGGTTGATGATTTGGGGTTATCCCAAATTACATCAAGTTGAGTGGTAATTGTTATGAAAATTGCATGTATTGGGAAAGTTAGGAATAAATCATGAACCTGAACAGGAGAGTGAAGCTTATTGGATCATTAATTGATTTAAAACTAGAAAAGTTGGAGCTGAATGGGTTGAGGTTTGCAGGTGCATAGAAGAATGTTGGGGTTCCTGGAACAGCAGGAACCGCCTGACGGCACGTTGGTTATCGCCAGGTGCCATACCAGAGATGCGAGGGGTGCTCTGATTCACGAAAAACGTTGTTTTTTGTATTTTCACAGAATAGGAACCGCCCGGCGGTGGCTTTGTACCGCTAGGCGCAAGGTTCCTGATTGCTGGGTGCTAGGCATCACCATTTTTTTCTGGTTTGCACAATTTTCGTAAAACTTCATTTCCTGGTTCGTTAACCATCCAATTTAGGTGAAATTTTGACAAGTTGTCCATAACATGGAGTTCTTAACTTTGAACGGTGGAGATTTTATTTCAAGGTCATTAGCGAGAGATATATGTTATGCATGATTGCTGGTTTCATAGTTTATCTTGTAAGCGAATTGATCATATGTGCGTATAAAAGAGTTTATGGAACGTTAAGGGGTACTACAGGGAGCTATCATAGGTAATGTAAATATTAAAGTGTTGCCAGGACTATAAATGAATATATATATATATATATATATATATATATATGTGTGTGTGTGTGTGTGTGTGTGTGCTGGTTTGAGGTGGGGAACACATGGATGTTACCTAATCTTTTTAGAGCTCTTAGAAAGGAATAACTTTGTAGCAAATGGCCGAAATAACATGGTTGGAGTTGGGGATACCCTTACATGTATATGAAAGTAGCACATGGGTACAAGGAACTGTTATGGGAATAGAGGTTGAAATTCTGTTGTAGCACTTACAAGAACTTGGAAAAAATTAGGCTACAAGGGGATAACAAGTGCAACTCACTGTACTGATGTATCGCTTGGCGGAAGGTTTGGAGCCGCCAGGTGATAGTTTCAAAACCAGTGGCTACGGGAACACGTGACACTTAGCGGTGAGGAGTGTCCTACCAAGTGATAACTGCAGGCATGGGCATCAGAGGTGCGTTTACGCCTGGCGGTACGTGTCCCTCGCCAGGCGGTCGGGAGGCGGGCAGCGCCTGGCGCCTCATGAGCAACGTTAGGCAGTTTTGTGGTAGCAGATTGTGGTTATGCTTACTATGATGTGCGTGATCTACAAGGCTTCTAGGATATCTTAAAGGTTGGCTTGTTGTTGTTCCTTGAGTTGTGGCTTGGAACGTATCCCTTGAGTTGAGCTCGGGATAGGGGTTAAGCACGTGGCATTCCTCGAGTTGAGCTTGGAATGGCATCCCTCGAGTTGAGCTCGGGATGGCGGATGAACACGAGGAACCCTTGAGTTAAGCTTGGGTTGGCGAGTGTTGCCAGTGTGAGTGTGCTGGTTGTGGCCAGTACGGATGGGTCCAGATAGATTGCCCTCCTCACTCATTAGCTGACGAGTTTGGTAGTCTTGGGACGTTACGAACTATGTTCGTATTTGGGAACTCCACCTGGCGTTACAGTGTATGATCTGTAGCAATGGTTTCCCACACGTGCTCTATCAGTTGTGACCGATAGGTGTGGCATCAAGACATCTTGAGGTACTCACTAGAAGACGTAGAACACGGTTAACATGGGTGTGGCCATGTGGTATGAAATCAAAGGATGGAATTCCTTTGGTGTGATTGTGTGAGATATAAACTTGTTATATATATGTTTTATTCTGTTAGCTCAACCTATCTGCTTGTGTTTGGTGATGATCGTGTACGCAGTACACAGGAACAAATGATGTTGCAGGTGGATCTGGTGAGGCTTAGAGCCAGAACGGGGCTAGACTAGGATTCGGATTTTCATTCAGAGTTTTTATTATGTTTTGGAACAGTTGTATTAATTTACATTATTAAACTTGGATATTGTGTTTAAGTTTTATAAAGTTTGGTTTTAGTTATTTTATGATCGAATAAAGTTTAAAATTTTCCACGCTTTTTGGAAATTGATTTACAATCAATGAGATTTTAATTTCTTATTTTGTTTTATTATTTAAATCCGTAATATCCAATCGGGATGTTACACATTGTCTGATGAAGGATTATCTTGTTTTCTTTTAGAGTTATGAATATGAAAGCTTTTTGAAAATTCCCACTGGACATTAAGATAGCATGCTATCTAGATGTGAATGTTCATTTCTCAAGCTCATGAAAGGAAGAAGAGAGTTGGATTCAAGCTTAAACACACACGGCCATAACAATACTTAAAGAGCAAAATGAAAGAAGAAACAATAAAAATGGAAAGCATAGAAGATGAAGAATGGAAGAAGCACGCCACTCATAAGGGGGGATCTAAGCCAACAAAACCCTAGAGATGAGTGATGGTGCCGCCACTTGCAAGCAAGATAAGGCAAAGGTGAATTCACTTCTAGGAAGGAGAGCTCACGAAAATTGGTGGTTGAATGCACAAAGTTTATAACAAAATGATCAACCCTTTTACAAGACAAGGAACACCCTTTAAATAGGAGTTCATAGGGGTCCTTTAGCAAATACAAAAACATGAAAAATGATTAACTAGCAAACCCTAAACCTAATGTGAGAGTGAGTCTTGGCCAAGTGAAGGGAGATGATTGGTGGAGGCATTCCCATGAGGATTCTAGGCCAAAAGAGGAAGGAGACCAAGTGACCTTCTAAGACATAAACCACAAAGG